>ERZ772967.149-NODE-149-length-58188-cov-4.721415_pt1 | contig 58188 bp, 44 predicted proteins | sample MGYA00511677_ERZ772967 | MGnify/ENA primary metagenome ERZ772967 (study PRJEB29015, sample SAMEA2737931) | human oral metagenome | biome: human oral; feature: human-associated habitat; material: dental | place: China | collected 2146 ...
AAAATATACTTTTATTCCTTTTTATTCAAGAAAATCAATTGTTAAGGAGCGACTATTTACTTTTAAGAAAAACTGGAGAGTCATTTCAGTTCTTGAATGGTAAATCGTTTTAAAAAGCCCTGGCTCAGGTGAAAATAGACAATGCGGAAATCACGGTCTATCTTCCGGTGTAAATAGTCTCTGGCTTCAGCCAGCAACCCGGGCGTAATTTCTTCGAGTTTCACCGTAAAACCTTTAGTGATATACAACCCATGCAGAAAACAATCCTGCTCTACTTCAAATGTATGTTCGCCGATTTGACGAAAGAGAGGCGGCTGCATATCCTCGACCGAAAGCCCATTGACGAGCTTCTTCCAGCCTAAATGATTGGTGACGATCCCCCACGAGTAAAGCGGAAGCGCTACATCGAACGTTAACGGATAATCGTTCATATTTCGGGTATAAGTCTTGAGTAGCGAGAGGTCGAGGATCGAGTTGGCCGAATCGTCTCCGGTGGGATCGGAGGTCGCGTAGCACATCAGGTAACCCTTGTCGGCCGGCGGCACGCCCGTCTGTTTCCTGTCCTTGATCTGATGCAGGCGTAACGTACACGATATGTTCTTCGCTGAATGTTTTTTCAGCACTTCGAGAAAACGGAAGTACGTGTTCCGGGTACGCATCGTCCAGTCACAGTCGATCTTGATTTCGCGTATTTCCGGAAAACGGTTGACGATGGCAATGTCTCGAATCAGCGTTAAGGTATGGTCGGCGAGTTCGCCGATCTTTTCGTCCGTCATATCGAGAAACGTACGGTTCGTAATGAACACGACCGGTACATATTCCGCCGGCAGGACCGCTGCATCGAAACGTTTGATTTTAGCTACGGGCACCGGCTTTCCTTCTCGGAGATCGATATCGAAAAGTCGGATAAAAAGCCTCTCACAAGCCAGCGAGTCGAAATAATTTTTTTCCGTCTCACCGATATGTACATCGGCTTTCCAGTAATAAAAGTCGACCGGATGGTTGCGTTCGCGGCGGCAACCTGCTGCCAATATACTAAATAAAAATAAATATATCAAACTCTTAGTATTCATTTCTGTATCCTATTGATTGCACAAATATAAGTATTAAAATTAAATTATTATCTTGAAATAACAGTTTTGTGAACCATTTTGCTGCAATTTTGTTTATAAAATAAAACATAAGGCATATAAAAGCCATACAAAAAAAGAATTAAAAACATGCTTAAAATTGATTGCATTCATTTGATCCGAAAAGATTCATTTCTCTCAAACACAAATATCGACAGCAAGACCGAAAGAAAAGATTTCTCTAAAAATCAAAGGGTACACATCAAATCACTGAATTATTTTTATAACATTTAAACCTTATATGGTATGAAAAAGAAAACTTTTATTGCAGTCGTACTGAGTATTATTTCGGTCGCTGTATTCGGACAGGAAAAGATCAAAGACGTGCGGACGAATCCTACGCTTTATTTCTTACAGATCGAAGACGTAGCAAGAAGCCTCGACCTTTTGGCACCTCCTCCGCAACCGGGCAGCATTCTTTTTCTTTATGATCAAGCGCAGTATCAATGGGGAAAGATGCAGCGAAACACGCCACGCGGCGAGCAGGCTTTTTCGGATGCCAACGTAGATGGGGATGGTGTGCCGCAAGCCTTTTCAGAAGCTTTCGGAGTCCGTATCTCGAAGGAGACAACCCCCGAAATTCACAAGTTGGTCTTGAATATGCGCGAAGACGCGGGTGATCTGGCCACACGCGGCGCCAAGGAACATTACATGCGCATGCGTCCGTTTGCTTTTTATCAGGAAGAAACGTGTAATCCTAAGCAACAGCAGGAACTTTCGACCAACGGTTCTTATCCCTCGGGACATACCGCCATCGGTTGGGCTACGGCACTCGTACTGGCTGAGATCAATGTGGATCGTCAGAACGAAATCCTTAAAAGAGGATATGAGATGGGGCAGAGCCGTGTTATCTGCGGGTATCATTTCCAGAGTGATGTCGATGCCGCGCGTTTGGTGGCCAGCGCTGTTGTTGCGCGTCTGCATGCCAATGAGAATTTTATGGTGCAGCTCGGCAAGGCCAAGCAGGAGTTTGCCAAACTCGTTAAGGAAGGCAAAGTAAAGAAAAGCGAGACACAGGTAAACTGAAACGGGTGGACGTATGATGAAACAGTTTATTCTCATACTTCTCGGTCTGATGTTGATGGGGACAGCCCATAGTCAGGACGAGGAGAAATTAACGGTGAAACCTTCGGGGCGTATCCTGATGGATGCGGGAGCGTTCCATGCCGACCATTACAACGACAAATTCAATGATGGAGTTGCCATCCCCGATGTACGCATCGGGTTTGGAGCGCAGTACGGCAAATGGAAGAGTAAGGTCGATGTGGGATTTGCTTATGCAAAAATCTCGCTGAAAGACATCTTTATGGAATACGTCTTCAATAAGGAGAATCTGCTTCGCGGAGGATATTTCGTCCATCAGTTCGGGCTGCAGAGCGCAACAAGTTCTTCCTTCAAGATCACAATGGAGGAACCGGCCAGCAATCAGGCCTTTTTCAACTCCCGTCTGGTCGGTCTGATGTTTCTTCATAATAAAGGGAAGTTTTTCGGTACACTGAGCCTCTTTGCCGAAAGCGAAGCGATGAAACAAAGTACGGATAAACTCGGCAATGAAGGCTACGGTATGATGAGCCGACTCGTCTACCGCCCCCTGCGCGATCCGGGTAAGATCCTTCATATCGGTCTTTCAGGTGCTTTCGAATCGCCTCGATACAGTGCCAAACCCGAAGATAATCATCGCTCGTATGCGTTGAAGTCGGAATTTCCGACCCGTATCGCGCGCGTGGCAGCTCAGCAGGCCGACATCACCGAGGCGAAGATGCTTTACAAGTTTACGCCCGAAGTAATGGCGGCTATCGGTCGTTTGGCTATCGAATCGCAGTATTTTTTCGTGACGGTAAATCGTGAAAAGGATTTACCCCGTTATCAGGCAAGCGGTGCGTATGCCCTTTTAAGAGGGCTTGTAAAAGGTAATGGCTACGTTTACTCTGATGGAGACAGCGGTATCGGCACACCTGCTCCGGGTTCGATGGAGCTTGTATTAGGATACAACTACACCGATCTGTCCGATCATAAAGCCCGGATACTCGGAGGGCGGGTGAACGACTGGTCGCTCACCTTCAACTATTATCCGAACAAATACATGATCTGGCGTGTCAGAGGTTCGCTGACAAAAGCAACCGACAGAGCCGGCTATGACGATACCAATCTGAGTCTTATCGAGACGCGTTTTCAGGTGAAGTTTTGAATCCGTCAGAAAAACAACACAATCATTTCAATTTAATCATTTCAAAACATGATAAAAAGAAAAAAAACATTCCGGATTCTTCTGCTTCTGTTGTGTCCGGCTGTAATGATGGCACAACTGGAACGTTCGCAGGAATTCAGAAGCGAATATAAATTGAAAGAAGTGGTTATTCTCAGTCGCCATAATATTCGCTCACCACTGTCTTCGAACGGCAGCGCACTTAGTCGCCTGACACCCCACAAATGGACGGAGTGGTCGTCAGCTCCGAGCGAACTGACACTGCGCGGAGGAATACTTGAAACAATGATGGGGCAGTTTTTTCGCAAATGGCTTATTGAGGAAGGTCTTTTTGAGGAAAATCATGTACCGACAGCAGATGAGCTGAATTTTTACGCCAACAGCATGCAACGTACTATTGCTACGGCACAGTACTTTTCATCCGGATTTATGCCGGTGGCAAATATCAGAGTCAACCATCGCTTTTCTCCGAGCAAGATGGATCCCGTCTTCTTCCCTCGCCTGACCAAAGTGAGCGACGCTTTTCAGACACAGGCGCTGAAAGAGATTGCAGCTATGGGGGGCAAAAAAGGAATTGTCGGGATCAATGAGAAGCTGGAAGATTCATATAAAGTAATCGCTAAAGTGCTTGATCTAAAATATTCTCCATCCTGCAAAGCGGGAGAGACATGTGCATTCGATGATTACAACACACAGATCTCACTTGTCAAAGGTCAAGAACCCAATATGACGGGATCGTTAAAGTTGGCAAACTCCGCATCCGACGCATTTATTCTTCAATATTACGAAGAGCCTGACACGGTCAAGGCCGCTTTCTGCCATTCGATCACGAAGAGTGATTGGGAAAAGATTGCAAAGGTCAAGGATGTGTATGGTGATGTACTCTTTGCGGCGCCGATTGTGGCTGTCAATGTAGCTCATCCGTTACTTGTGTATTTGCAGGACGAGCTGAATGCATCCGCGCGTAAGTTCACATTTCTCTGCGGACACGACTCGAATATTGCCAGTGTCAATGCTGCACTCGGAATAGAAGATTACGAACTTCCTCATTCTATCGAAAAGAAAACACCGATAGGCTGTAAACTCGTGTTCGAAAAATGGGAGAACCATGAAGGTAAGACCTATATTGCCGTGAACCTCGTTTATCAAAGTACCCGGCAATTACGCGAGCTACAGATGCTCACGCTCGAACATCCTCCGATGGTCTATCCGTTAAAACTGGAAGGTTTACAGGCGAATAATGAAGGACTTTATTCCTTCGAAGATATTCAATCACGTTTTAATCGCGCAATTTGTGAATATGAAGAAATAAAGTAGATATTATTTCCCCAAACGGGGCGCGCCGGCAGCCGAAAAAATGCCTCGCTGCTTGGAGCGAACATCTTCGACCAGATAAAAAGCATCCGGATCGAACAAGTTCACCAGACGAACGACTTTCTTCTCCGACTTACGACTTACGACGGTCTCGATAACCGAGACCTCGGAGATCGCTCCTTCGCCCTTAAGGCACGTAGAGCCGAATCCGTTATCGTTGAGGAGACGGGTCAGCTCGGCACCGTCTTTCTTCGTATAAATGCGGAACAACAGAAAGCCGATGGCAATCTTGTTCTCCACCATAATCCCCACGAAATTACCGGCTGCATAACCACCGGCGTATGAGAGATAAGCTACGATATCGTTGGCGTTAGAAAATATTTGCGAAATCACAATCACCCAGATAAACACCTCAAAGAAGCCGACAACCGGCGCTTTCTTTTTTTCTCCTTTCGAGACAAAGATGATGCGCAAGGTTCCCAAGGTCACATCGCAGATACGACCAAAGAAAATAATCATCGGTGTTAACCAAGGATAAATCTCTAAAAATTCGAACATAAACGTATAAAATTTTCGTGTTGTTTGCTGCAACGGCGATATTGATAATACGCGGCAAAGATAACGTTTTCTAACGGATCGCGCGAACAAAACGGCAGGCATTCAGATCATCCGACGCATTTTTTCTCTTTTTCTTGTCCGATGCCGGAATTTTATCTACTTTCGCAACTTCATCCAAACGACAGGTTATTTTAACAATGATACAAGCGCGAGGAATAAGAAAACGCTTCGACAAGCTGGAGATTCTGAAAGGTATTGATTTGACGATCGACGCCGGAGAAATCGTAGCCATCGTCGGGCCGAGCGGTGCCGGAAAAACGACCCTGCTGCAAATTATCGGAACGTTAGACAAGCCCGACAGCGGCACACTCCTGATCGAAGGCATCGAACCTTTCCGGCTCAACGAAAAACAGATGGCTGATTTCCGCAACCGCCATATCGGTTTCGTCTTTCAGTTTCATCAGTTGCTGCCGGAGTTTACCGCGCTCGAAAACGTGATGATCCCCGCGCTGATTGCCCGCCAACCCACCTCTGCCGCCGAAAAAAGGGCGAAAGAACTGCTGGATTTTCTCAAACTTTCCGACCGGATGACGCACAAGCCCGCCGAACTGTCGGGCGGCGAAAAACAACGGGTCGCTGTGGCACGCGCGCTCGTCAACCGGCCTTCCGTGATTCTGGCCGACGAGCCTTCGGGCAGTCTGGACACGCAGAACAAGGAAGAGCTGCATGCGCTGTTCTTCGACCTGCGGAACGAAATGGGACAGACCTTCGTTATCGTCACACACGATGAGCAGCTGGCAACGCAAGCCGACCGTATCATTCACATGAAAGACGGACAGATATGAGTACGGCCACACGGACCACTTTCGGGCGATTGGGCGTGGTGCTCGCCACCATCGGGAGCGCCGTAGGGTTAGGCAATATCTGGCGTTTCCCTTATATGCTGGGCACCAATGGGGGCGGCGCGTTTCTGCTGATTTATATCCTCTGCGTGTTGCTTCTCGGACTGCCGGCCGTCATCGCCGAGTTCTTCATCGGCCGACACACGCAACGCAACGCGGCCGGAGCTTTCAAAGCCATGGTGCCCGGCACGGCATGGGGACTGATCGGTTACAACGGAGTTCTGATCGCGTTCCTTATTCTCGGCTTCTATTTCGTCATTGCCGGATGGACTTTCGAATACCTTTTTCAATCCGTAACCGAACCGTTAACCGGTAAAACGACGGCCGACTTCGAAGCGGAATTTTTCGCCTTCTCTTCCGAGGTTTTCCGCCCGGTCTTCTGGACGGTACTCTTCATCGGGCTTACACATTTCATCGTGGCGGTCGGTGTCAAGAACGGAATCGAGCGAGCCTCGAAATTTCTGATGCCGCTACTCTTCGTCATCATGCTCATACTGTGCGTACGCAGCCTGATGTTTTCGGGCGCTCGCGAAGGGTTGGAGTTTCTTTTCAAACCCGATTTCGGGAAAATCAACTCGTCCGTCGTGTTCAGTGCCATGGGACAGGCATTCTTTTCGCTCAGCATCGGCATGGGATGCCTGATTACGTACAGTTCGTATTTTCATAAAAAAACCAACTTGCAACGTACTGCAATCGAGGTGGTGGTACTCGATACGGTCGTGGCGCTGCTGGCCGGCGTAATGATTTTTCCGGCCGTCTTTCATTTCGGCGTCGAACCGACCGAGAAAGTCGCCCTCGTATTTATCACGCTGCCCAACATCTTCGCCCGGATGCCTTTCGGAAACGTATGGGCTTTCAGCTTCTACCTCCTTTTGGGCGTAGCGGCGCTGACGTCTACCATCTCGCTGCACGAAGTAGCCACGGCCTACATTCACGAAGAACATGGCATCAAACGCAAGCGGGCAACCGTCTACGTATCGCTCGGCACCTGTATTCTGGCCGTATTCAGCTCGCTCTCGTTCGGACTAATGAAAGACTGTACGCTTTTCGGGATGACATTCTTTGAATACCTCGATTTTCTGACCGCTAAAATCATGCTGCCTCTCGGAGGTATGCTCACCTGCATCTTTGTCGGGCATCGCATCGACCGAAAAATCCTGAAAGCCGAACTGACGAACGAAGGCAGCGTGCCGTTCCATTTCTTCCGAACCTATCGTTTCCTTGTGCAATATATCGCACCGGCAGGTATCGGATTGATTCTGCTTTATCAGTTTGGCGTCTTCAAGCTCTCCGGTTAATGAGCCCTCATTTACATTCGTAATCTTCCATACACAGGTCTCTAAAGGCAAGGCAAACGCTCCCCCCCTCCCTCCAAATTCCAGTTACACGTAACATATGTTGGAAGACCTCGCGAAACTATATATTAGTTGCCAACACAAGAAATTTATTTACCCACATGAAAAAGATTTTATTCGACTTTTGCAAGTTCAATAAATGATTGATTATAGAAAAAAACGCACATTTAGCGAGCCTCTGTTATTCATCATTCTACAGTACTTAACAAAAAAGGTCAAACTTCACAGTCTGACCTTTTTCCAAATCAACTAAAACAAACAACTATTTATCTATGGTAAATCGGTAGATACACCGACTTTCATAGCTATTTTCGGGCCGAAGTTCCGTTGTCGGGAACTCCGGATGATTCGGACTGTCGGGGAAATGCTGTGTTTCCAAGCAGAGTGCCCCCCGATAAGGATAAGTTACTCCCTGTTTTCCAATATCCTTTCCGCTCATGAAGTTACCGGAATAAAATTGTATCCCCGGTTCCTTCGTATATACTTCGAGTACGATTCCACTCACGGGACTGATCGCTTTTGCCGCGAGTTTAGTCACATCGCCATTCGTATTCAAGACCCAATTATGGTCGAATCCACGACCTCTTACGATTTGTTCCGATGAGCTATCGATATGCAAATTCAACGCTACCGGATCACGCAAGTCCATTGGAGTTCCTTCGACCGGTGCGATCGAATCGGGAATCAGCATGCTATCAACCGGCGTATAATAGTCAGCATTGATCATTATCAGATGATCGAGCACCTGCGAGCCGGGCACACCGGAGAGGTTGAAATAACTGTGATTCGTTAAGTTCACTACGGTCGGTTTGTCGGTTGTTGCAGCATAACGTATATCGATCTCATTTTCTTCGGTCAGGAGATATGTAACCGTAACATGCAGGTTCCCGGGGAATCCGGCTTCCCCATCGGGTGAAAGATACGTCAGTTTCAACGTCTTTTCATCCGGCTGTTCCGCTGTCCAAACCTTGGTATGAAACCCCTCCGGACCTCCGTGGAGGCAGTTCGTCTCATCGTTTTTCGGCAATGTATAGGTCACGGAGTCTAAGCTAAACGAAGCATTTGCGATCCGGTTTCCATACCGCCCGATAATCGCCCCGAAGTTTCCGTCCGACGCCAGATAATCGGAAATTTTATCATATCCGAGCACGACGTCTGTCATCTTCCCGTTTTTATCGGGTACCATCACAGAGACAATGCGTCCGCCATAGTTCGTAATGCAAACTTCCATCCCTCTATCATTGGTAAGAACATATAAGGCAGTCGGATGACCTTCTACCTCCGATACGAAATGCTCCTTGTTCAGACCGGATATCGTTAACTCATCACCCGTTTTACCACACGCTGTCAACATAACGACAGCAGCCAACATACTTAAAACCAATTTCTTCATCTGTTTATTTCCCTCTCTGTTTCTTTTTTCATTCCCTCTCCGTCTTTTTTTCGTTTCGTGGCAATGTGCCTAAAAAACGATTTGTGTTTTTATAACAAAGAGAAATTAGAGATTGTTCATGAAAAAAAATTTTTTGTTCGCACTTTTCAATCGCTGGCATAAAAAGACGAATGAGAAGCGGAAAACAAAATCTTTACTTCCTGTAAAAACGGGACAAGCAGGATAAGAGAAAGGGATTCGTTCGGTTCTTCCGACATCGGTTCGAGTTGATACGCAAAATGATTTTATCGAAAAAAATATCTTATTTTTGTACTTTGAAGTAAAGGATGATATTCATGATGGAAAAGATTGATTATGCAACAGAAATAAACCGCCTGCGAAAAGAGAAAAATGCGTTTATTCTGGCACATTATTACCAGACAGGAGAGATTCAAGATATTGCCGACAAGGTGGGCGACAGTCTTGCATTAGCTCAATGGGCGGCTAAGACAACGGCTGATATCCTCGTGCTCTGCGGCGTACATTTCATGGGGGAGACAGCCAAAATTCTCTGTCCGGAAAAAAGGGTACTCATTCCTGATATGGAAGCGGGCTGTTCGCTGGCAGACAGCTGTCCGGCCGATGAATTTGAGAAGTTTGTCAAAGCACATCCGGATCATCGGGTAATCTCGTATGTGAACACTTCGGCAGCCGTCAAAGCGTTGACTGATGTTGTAGTCACATCGACGAACGCACACAAGATTGTTGCGTCGTTCCCTCAAGATGCTTCACTGATTTTCGGGCCGGACCGGAATCTGGGTAATTATATCAATCGTATTACCGGGCGCAACATGCTTTTATGGGAGGGCGCATGTCATGTACATGAACAATTTTCACCAGGGAAAATCCTTGCTTTGAAGAAGACACACCCCGAAGCGGAAATCATTGCACATCCCGAATGCAAACAATCTATCTTGCAAATGGCCGATTTTATCGGCTCGACGGCCGCACTGCTGCATCATTCCGTACAATCGCCGAAAACGGTGTTTATCGTATCGACCGAGAGCGGTATCATCCATGAGATGCGTAAACGTAATCCTCACAAGACGTTTATTCCCGCTCCTCCGAACGACAACACGTCCCCCTGCAACGAATGCAACTTTATGCGTTTGAATACGATGGAAAAACTGTATCGTTGTCTGCGAGATGAAACGCCTGAAATACTCGTAGACGAGACCATTCGTCTTCGAGCCGTCAAACCGATTCGGCGCATGCTGGAGTTGTCATGAGACATTGCATTTGCATGCCCGTGAACAGACGAGATGATTTATCGGTCGGTCGATGCCGGCTTTCGACCCTGTGGGAACGTTCGGTACGTATCGTACGAATACCTTTCTTGGGATGGGCGGTATGTGTGCTCATCGGACTCGATGTTCATGCACACGACATTCCTTTTGTACCTCCGGTTTACAACTACACAACGGCCATGTATGGAGGGGGTAACCAGAATTGGGCCGTGGCGCAGGGTGCCAACGGTGTGATGTATATCGGCAACAACAACGGCCTGCTGTGTTTCGACGGGGTCAACTGGGAGTTGCATCGACTACCTAATCACTTGTCCGTCAAATCACTTTTTGTCGATACGACTGCGAGGCCCGAACGAATTTATGTCGGGTCGTTCGAAGAGTTCGGATATTTTACTGCCGACGCCGCTCACCGCCTCACGTATCATTCGCTCAAACCACTTGTAAAGGATTATCTTTTCCGCAACGACGAAATCTGGACGATTCATAAGGTCGGGACGGTCATTTACTTTCAATCTTTCTCCTCTTATTTCGCTTATCGTCCCACCGACGGTCTCATCCGCCATGCTCGCCCATACCCTGCGCCGCTTTATTTTTTCGAGGCCGGTGGAGAGCTGGTCTCGCAACTGATCAATGACGACTTTTATCGATTCAATGAGAATGGCAAGGCGGAACGGCTCTTCGAGCGCAAGCAGGTAGGCGATGACGATATCGTTTCAGTACTGCCTTTTGGCAGAGAGTGGCTGCTCGTCTCGTCACAACACGGGTTCTTTATCTTCGACCCGGCAACGCATTCCGTATGCCCGTGGTCGACGGATATCGACTCCGAACTGCGCACAGCGGCCGTCAACCGTGCGGTTTGTACACACGATTCGATTTATATTGTCGGTACGTTGAATAAAGGATTGTTCGCCGTCGGTCGAGACGGGACGCGGCGATGGCTTCTACATCGGCAAAACGGATTGAACAACAATACGGTGCTCGGGCTGTTCGTCGATCGCGATCATCATGTATGGGCTGCGTTAGATAATGGTATTTCCCTTGTTCATACGCGATCGGAGTTGTCGTTCTTTCAACCGGACGGCATTCAGTTGGGTCTGGTAGAAGAGATGCTTTTTTACGACGGCAGGCTCTATCTTGCCACCAATCAGGGGGTCTACAGATCATCAGGGGTAAACGGGCAGATGGACCGGCTGCCGGGCTTCGATACGCAATCGTGGTTTATCCGTTGCTTCGACGGACAGATGATTACAGGTAATAACCGCGGCACATCATTCATCCGTAACGACCGGAATCTCCCCCTTGAAACGAGCACGGGTGGGATGGATATCCGTCAGGCGCGGCTGCATGAGCAGGATGTGCTGATCGAGTCGACATACACTTACCTGTCCGTCTATCGCCGGAACGAGGCCGGCCGCTGGATGTTCGCCCGACAGATTGACGGGTTCTATGACCTGATCCATCACCTTGAGACAGACCATACCGGAAATATCTGGGCCGGACACATGTATAAAGGAGTGTATCGGCTGCGACTGAACGATTCGTTGAGCACCGTTGTCGAGACAACTTATTTCCCCCATTTACATCCTGCCGACAGCACCCCGGCACACATCCGCGTGATGAAACTGCGCGGGCGTATCGTCTTCTCCGACGGCCGACATTTTTATACTTATGACGACATTGACCGACGGATCGTGCTCTATGAGCAACTCAACACACAACTCTGCGGACTGGAAGACGTCAACCGCATGACCGCCATCAACGACAGTCTGTACTGGTTCGTGTGCGACGGCGCTTATGCGCTTGTCGGACTGCGCGACAATATCTATCGTCTGCGCGAAAAAATTCCGTTTGCCATTTTGAATCATCCGCCCAACAGCGGACGCGGTAACGTACATGTGACGAACGATGGGGTATCGTATCTTTGCCTCGACGGTGGCATCGCACGGTACTTGCCGCAATCGGGTATCCCTTATCCTCCGAAAACGTTACGCCTGCATGCCGTGTCGACCTACAATCGCAGGAACGACCAACGTCAGCATCTGCCGGTCGATGTACCTCCGGCTCCGATCGATTATGCGTTCAATCATCTGACGTTTGCTTTTCAGTATCCCGATTTCTCGCGGAAGGCTTTCCGGATAGAGTGCCTGCTGGAGCCATACGACACACGATGGATAGCTACCGATGATCACCGTCGTATCGAATATGCCTACCTGCCTGCCGGTGAATATACATTGCGGGCGCGTGTGCTCAACGATCTTGGAGAGGAACTTTCGGTTCTTTCCTACTCGTTCCGTATCCAAAAACCGTGGTATCGGACGTTCACGGCCGGCGTCGGCTATCTGTTTCTCGGGATACTGCTGATGTTCTTTTTTATCAGGCTGTACACACGTCGTGTAATGCGCAAACGCAGCGCGTTATTCGAACAGCAGGAGAAGGAACGGATGGCACAGCTCGACCGGCAGGAGAAACTGATTACAGCCTTGCGTAACGAACGGCTCGAAGCCGATCTGACTCACAAGGGCAAAGAACTGGCAGGTGCCACGATGAACATCATCAACCAAAAAGAGTTTCTCAATAAGTTAAAGCACGAGATACAAGCTGCAATTCTCCGGGGGAAGATGAATAAGAACGAAGGTCACAAACTCCTCGCACTTATCGACAGCAACCTCTCGGACGAAGACGATTGGGTACTGTTTCAGGAAAATTTCGATTTGATTCACGAAAATTTCTTCCGCCGGCTGCAGGAGCAGTATCCGGTACTGACCCCGACCGACCTCAAGCTCTGTGCCCTGCTCCGCCTTAACTATTCCTCGAAAGAGATCGCGAACATGCTGAACCTGACGATTCGAGGAGCCGAGGCCGCACGCTATCGCCTGCGCAAGAAGCTGAACTTGCCCGAAGAAGTCAACCTTGTTTCTTTTATGATTGATTTCAAGTAAGTTTTTCGTATGTTTGTCGTCAAAAAAACGTACTCATCATGAAAACAGGGTTATTCATCGTTCTGCTACCTGTCCTCACTGTCTGCAAAGGAATAGCTCAGCGTGTCGCTTTACAGGAACTTGTCGATAAGCGGCGATATGCCGAAGTCATGGCGTATGCGGCCACCCTGCAACCGGCCGACACGGCCGATTATGCCACGATGTATGCTATCGGGCAGGCCTGTGAGGGGATGCTCAAATACCGCGATGCTTACCGTTATTATCGGCGCTGTCTGACCATCGACTCGACCCGGACGGATCTGCTGGCAACGGCTTCACGCATGGCTGCGAATCTGGGTAAAACCGCGGAGGCGGAAACGTATCTGCAACAACTACGCGCACGTGATACGACTGACTTTTACGCCAACTATCAATTGGCTCGACTCTACGCCCAGCAGGGAGAATATCCGAAAGCTATCGGACGGTATGAGTTTCTTCTGCGACAAGACCCCGAAAACTCCGTACTGATGCGTCTTATCGGTGATTGTTACAACCGGATGGACTACACCGTTTCGGCTTTTCGATACTATCTGAACGCTTTTCGAAGGGAGCCGGAAAACGTGTCGTTAGCAGCTTCGCTGTCTAATCTGTTGCTGTTGCTTCAAGAGCCGGAAGAGGCAGTGGCCGTCTGTGACACGTCTTTACGATATCATCCCCAAAGCCGTTTGCTGCTTCAGAGCAAAGGACTTGCACTGTTTACCATGCAGAAATACGCACAGGCCGATACGGTCTATTCCATGCTTATGGCACAGGCCGACAGTTCCTACAATACGTTAAAGTACGGAGGGTCGGCCCAATATTATGCCGGTCAATACATGAGGGCGATCGAGCCACTCGAGAATGCTTACCAAAAAGATACGACATCCGTCGAGGTCTGCCTGTTGCTCGGTTCGTCATTGGGACGTACCTTCGACCGTAAACGAGCGTTCAAATTGTTCGACAAGGCCGAAGCGCTCATGCAACCCTCACCTGCCTTAGTCGATATGTTGATACGGTTCCGGGCCGAAACCCTTGATCGTGACAACCAGCATGACAAGGCGAACGTGCTCTATTACCAACTCTGGACCGAGAGTCAGCGGTTCGATATGCTGGGATGCATCTGGCAGCGATACCGAACCTCTAAGATGGCGGAACAGTCTGACGACTATCGCCGGCGTGCCCTCTTCATCAACATGCTTTTCGCAACCGAATATCTGAAAAGGCCGGAGCGCAGGAAAGATCATCTGGTTTACCTCCGTTCGCTGCTTTCGCAGTTTCAGGAAGAAATGTTTTTCCGTAGCGTGAAACAGTTGCCGACGCTCGCCCCCGACGGTAAAAAAGGCGTCTGCACGGAGGAGCAGTTGCAGACCGTGATTCGGCAACTCCCCGAAAAAGAGTAATACACTCGGACAGACGTTCCGGATTTTTGCACTATTTTTGTCGGACAGATAAACGACAGACAGATGAATAGAGCATTGTTTGAGTTCCTCCGGGAACTTCAGGAAAACAATAACAGGGAATGGTTTCAGGCCAACAAGAAACGGTATGATGCTTTGCATGCCGCTTTCGTCGACCATGTGAGGCAACTGATCGACCGTATCGCCACGTTCGATCCCGAGATCGGCGGGCTGGATGCCCGGAGTTGCGTGTATCGCATCTATCGGGATTTGCGTTTTTCACAGGATAAAACGCCTTACAAAACTCATTTCGGAGCGTATATGACCGGTTTCGGAGGACGTACCAGTCCCTACGGCGGCTATTACATCCATCTTGAGCCGGGTAAACCGTTTCTCTCGGGAGGCGTATGGTGTCCTGCTCCGGCTATGCTTAAGCAACTACGAAAAGACCTGTTCGATAATATGGACGAGTTTCTCCAAATTTACGAAGACCCGAAGCTCAGAAAAGTATTCGGTGAATTAGAAGGCGACAAACTCAGCCGGATGCCGCAAGGTTTTCCCATCGAGGCTGAACACGGTGAAATATTGAAATATAAGAGTTTCGTCGTGTCGAGCGTCAAAACGGAGGCGTTCTTCTGTGCCGATGACTGGATAGATCGCACCGTCGAGGATTTCAAACTGCTACAGCCGTTCAACCATTTTCTGAATTATACCATCGGCGAGTTTTTCGGGAAAGCATGAAACGTTTTTTGAAGCGTCTGTATCGGTATCTCTTCTGCCGTAAAGGTTACGGAGTTCATTCGCCATTCGTCTTCGATTTGATTACCAACGTGCTCGAAGAACGACACGGGTACTATGCCTATACCGAACTGAAAGCTGCCCGTCTGATGCTGCAACAAGATACAAAGATAAAGAATGCAGTCAAACGGCAAAGCCTTTCCCGGCATGAATGCGAGTGGCTTTTCCGGCTGGCGAATCGTTTCAAACCATGTCGCATTATCATGGTCGGGAGCGGAGCGGGACTGATTCCGCTCAGCCTGACGAGCTATGCTTCGGGAGGGCTGCACGGCATTGCCTTAGAGCAGGATGCCGTGATGGCCAATGTGGCGCGGAGCTTGCTGCGTGAGCGGGCCACATCGCCTGTCGAAGTCCGTTATGAGACATACGAGGTTTCGTTACCCAAGGCGCTTGCTGAATTCGGACATCCCGATTGTATCGTGCTTGATGAGATAACAGGCGCATTATCCGCTCTGCTCCGATGCTGTGCCGGCTATATCCATGAAGATACCCTGCTGATCGTCCGGGGAATCGACGCTTCGCCGGAGGCAAACGAAGCGTGGCGAACGGCTTGTGCCTTTCCGTCCGCCACAGTCAGTATCGATGCGTGCACATGGGGCATTGTCTTTTTCCGCCCCGGTCTGCCCCGGAAAACATTCAGGCATGTCGTGTGTTAAATCTCTCGCGTGCCTTTGTCTTCCGTCTTTGCGATACCATTCGTTTCGTTTCCGTTAAAATCTCAATCGACCGTTGTACATCCAGTGCTCACGGGAGTTGAGGTAACGAATCTCGACATTATCGTGTGAAGTGATACAGGCTTTTGTTTCTTCCGTTCTTTTTTCTCTTATATCGGTAGCCAGTATTTTGATGATTCCATCCATAAAACCGGCCTCACCACGTGTTTTCTCAATACGCAAGGGTACCTCGATCGTATAATCGAGTTGGAGCTTGGGCGATTGGATGCTCAACAGCGTGCCTTCTCCTTCGATTTTGCGCGACGCGCCTTTTCCGAAGTGAATCTTCCACGAGCAGGAATACTCGAATTCCCTGTCCCGGTTGTTATGACGGGCAACGCTCCATGTATTTCTGTCTTCGTTTTTAATCTCGAATTCGTAGATGATCCGTTGCTTTGCCGACGAAGAAGATAAGTCACGCACCGTCCATGTTCCGGGAGCATTGAGATTGTGTCCGTTCGTTCGGACGGACATGTGCATTTTATCTTCAGAAAGGTGCCGAAGCGTCCACGTATTTTCTTCTTCGCCACGAAGTATTTTTACGTTGTTGAAGTAGAGCTTGTCGACCGAGTCGCGTTTGGCGAGGTCCGTCTGCGAATAGTATTCGTTGAAACGATAGGCATATTCGAGCATGGTCGCGTATTTTTCCAACACATTATACGTATAGTCGAACGCTACACGGCCAGGATGAGTTCTGCGCCGGCTTTCATCGTAATATACGCAACTGCACGTCATGCTCAGTAGAGTCAGACTTAAAAGGAACTGTTTCATTTTCATAGTCGTGTAAGTATATTTGAATATTTAACCATTGTTTTTTTCAGAAACGATAACCTGCACCGGCCTTCAGGAAGCCCATCGTTCCGTATCCGATTTCCCAAGATCCGAAAAGGTTACGTCCGAAGGATACCCCGAAGAAAGTGAGCTGTCCGGTTACAAACGTTCGATGAGAGTATTCACGCATGCCGAATTCTCTCTCGCTTTCCATGCCAAATCCTAATCCGAACCCCGAATAGAGACGTACGACAGGACGATTGAAATAGATGAAACGTATCGTCGGATAAAATGCAAAACAGTGTTTGCGGTAAGTATCATCTATCAAAAACGATTCACTGATTCTGCGGTTTTGAAAAGCCCCTGAATAGGAAACATTAAGACCCACAGCGAGCCATCGTTTCATCTCCTGTGTGTAGGAGAACGAAAGCGCTTGTGTGTAATGGCGCTCGTCATACGTATATCGTCCCTGATTATACCGATCGAGTGGTGTCCGCCACCAATTCGGATAGTCATGACTCTCCCACCACGATGGAGAAGATAGTTCGACCCATCCCCAACCGAAGGAAACCTCACGCCGCGGATGGAAGGTAGATCGTCTCCTATCCGGTAAATCATCTTGCGCTCGCGCACCCACCACCAATACAGCCAGACAAACAAAACAGAACAGTTTCTTCATTAAGATTTTTTTCATTTATTCTCATTTATATAAAACAACAGACTCCACACCAATGGGCAGAAAAATCCTCTCTTTTTATTTATCTCCGTAAAAAAACTTTTATCTTTATATATAGAATAGACGGAAAAAACAGGTGAAACGTTGCCGCAAAGCAATTTTTTTTTTGAATAGATAAAAAAACGATGAAAAGATACTGTCGTATAATGACATACATTCGTTCATAAAAAGGTTGGATCGTCGAAGAGATCACGAGAAATCGCTTTCATCCAAACACCGGAGTTTACCACCGAGAAACCCGTCACTTGCAAGGCAATAATTAATTGTATAAAATGGTTAAAGTCAAACGGTAGGGATTTGTATGTTCACATAATATACCTACCTTTGCCCGTCCGTAAGATAATAAATAAGGACATGAAGGAATATATTTTCAAGCTGGAGATGAAGGTGCGCGACTACGAATGCGACTTGCAGGGCGTGGTGAACAATGCCAATTACCAGCACTATATGGAACATACGCGTCATGAATATCTGGAATCGCTCGGCGAAAACTTCGGAGAGATGCACGAGAAGGGACTGGATGCGTTCGTGGCGAAAGTAGAGATCAAATACAAACATTCTTTGCGAAGCGGCGACCATTTCGTGTCGTGCGTAAATCTCAAACGCGAAGGTATCAAACTCGTATTCGAACAGGATATTTACCGGAAGTCCGATGGGATTCTGGCTGCATCGGGGCGAGTGGAGACCGTGATGGTACAAGATGGGAAACTGACTCGCGGCGAGTACTTCGACCGTCTGATTCCTTAAATTCTGTTTGTCCTTTTTCCATATGACGGCCGATCCCACTGCACTGATTGCTCTGACGATGCTTCAAGGTGTCGGCGATGTGTTAGCGCGTGCGCTGTTGCAATATTTCGGAACGGCTGAGGAGGTCTTTACTTCGCATCGGCGAGTCTTGGAAAAGATACCGGGCATCGGCGAATATACGGCCCGACGGATCGATGAAGGAAAAAACGAGGCCTTAAAACGGGCAGAAAAAGAAGTTTCTTTTATCGAGAAAAAAAACGTACGGTTGTATGCCATCACGGAGCATGACTATCCGAAGCGCCTGCGCGAATGTCAGGATGCTCCCGTCGTTTTCTATTACAAAGGTAAGGCCAACCTGAACGCAACGAAGATCATCAGTATCGTTGGGACGAGACGTGCAACGGATTACGGGCGGATGCTGACCGAACGGTTAGTCAGAGAACTGGCCGAAGCATATCCCGCTCTGCTTATCGTCAGCGGATTGGCGTACGGTATCGATATCTGTTCGCATCGCAGCGCTTTAAAGAATGGCTTGTCCACTGTCGGCGTACTGGCACACGGGTTAGACCGGATTTATCCTGCCGAACATCGAAATACGGCAGCCGAAATGCTTGAACAAGGGGGGCTGTTGACCGATTTTTCCAGTGAGACGAATCCTGACCGCGAGAACTTCTTGAAGCGTAACCGACTGATTGCCGGACTCTCCGATACTACGGTCGTCGTCGAATCGGCAGAACGTGGCGGAGCGCTTGTCACGGCTGATATCGCGTGCTCATACGGACGCGATGTTTATGCCTTTCCGGGACGAACGACCGACGAGTGTTCAGCCGGATGTAACCGGATGATTCAAACGAACAAAGCCGGCCTGATCACTTCGGGACAAGACCTGATCCGCGCCCTTTGCTGGGATACTGACACAACGGGCCTGAGCGTCAAAGGACAGTTGAAGCTGAAACTTGAGAAACCCGATCATCCGATCGTAAAAATACTGGCCGACAGAGGTGAGATGCAAATCAATGACTTGGCGATGGCAATAAACCTGCCCGTACATCAAGTGACTCCGATACTTTTCGAACTCGAGCTTGCCGGACATATCATCGCTCTGCCGGGAGGAATGTATAAATTAACCGATTAAAAACAGATGAAAAAGTTCTATCAGACAATAAAGGAACGGAAACTGCAGATATTCTTCTTAATGTATATCCTGCTGCTCGTTCCGTCCATGAGCCTGATTGCTCAAAACATACCGGCCAAAACGCTTATCTCCGGTTTCCTCGTGAGTTTCGGACTGCTGTCCGTAGTCTTCATCCTCTCTTCATTTATGACGACGAAAGGGATCCGTATATTCTATTCCATTCTATTGGCGATTACCATCATACCAAGTACGATTTTGCTCAGTTACCTACTGATTGCAAATGTGTTGCTTTCGGGTGGGACGATTACTTCACTTTTCGAGACGAATACGGATGAGGCGAAGGAATTTATCACCTATGTAAACCCCTGGATCGTCATGGGGGTCGCTTTATATGTCCTGCTTCCCATCGTGATGATCTGTAAAATGAAACAAGTCGTTTTTCACCGCGTAGGAAAGCATAAAAACGCCTTTTTTGCCTGCGTACTGCTGTTGTTGTTGTTTCTGGCTATCGAGCCTGTGGCACAGCGCATTTACTTCGTCGACTTCTATCGCGTTTTTGCCGATTATAAACGGCAGAGGTTACGTGAAGAAAAAGAGATCGCAGAACGCCAGACTCTTCCCTTCGACGTAAGCATGCTTCCCGAAAAAGCACCGCAGACGTTGGTCGTTGTGATCGGCGAATCACATACCCGGCATCACATGTCGCTCTATGGCTATGGCAGGGATACAAACCCATTGCTGTCGGCACAGAAAAGCAGATTGAACGTTTATCGTGATGTGGTTTCGCCGCAAGTACATACCATTCCCGTCTTGCGAGCCGCACTCACCTTTGCAGATCATGAGCATCCCGAGAAACTGACCGAACAGCCGTCACTCTTCGAGTTATTCAACCGTGCAGGATACGAAACGTATCTGATCAGTAACCAGCCTTTCGAAAACTCATCCTCCAGCTACGAATCATTGCTGAGGTTGGCCCAACATACGACCGACCTCTCACGGCTGAACGAGCCGGATGGCGTGATGCTCAAATCACTCAGGCAGGCGTTGCAGGAACAAACGAACAAGCCCCAACTTATCGTGTTGCATCTGATGGGAAGCCATATCGCGTACAAATACCGCTATCCCGAAAATTTCGAGCATTTCAACCATTTGCATCATCCCATCGGGCGTCGAGACATACAGCTCACCGCTGATGCCAAGACGGTGATCGACCGGTACGATAATTCCGTGCGCTATAATGACTATTTGCTCGCCTCAATAATTGACATGATAAAGAGCGAAAAGAAAAGATCGGCCATGCTCTATTTCTCCGATCATGGCGAAGAAGTATATGATTTGCGCGAATTTGCCGGTCATGCTTACGAAAAAATTTCCTCTTACATGTGTGAAATACCGTTTATCCTATGGATGTCGGACGATTACAAGCAACGGAGAAGCGATCTTGTCTTCGATACGAAGCGTCCCTATTCAACCGTGGATGTATTGTACAGCCTTTCGGATTTGGGAGGATTGCGGTATGAAGGATACGACACGCGCCGGAGTATTTTTTCCGCACAATTCGCGCCCCGTCCGCGAATCGTCGGCCAAATATCCTACGAATCAGTGCTTGATATGACCCACGAGATTCGACAAAAACATCGCCGAACCATGGCATCGAATACATTCTTCGACAATCTGAATAAAGAATGGAAACAGATTAAAAGCTTATCCGATAAGGTGCTCTCTTCTCCTCGGGCAGAAAAATGAAACAGATATAAAAAATTAAAGGCTATCTCACGACAGCCTCTAACCCACTTTGTTAACCTTAAATCTAATACTATTATGAAAAAACCACGATGCAAAGATACAGTCATACCTCTTATTTGTCAAGAACAAATGAGTTAAATAATCACAACAAAAGCGAACGCAAAATATAAAAAATGTTTACGCTTGTATAAGGGGTAATAGCCGCACATATCTATTATAACTATCTCTTTAATACTTTATAACCGCTTAGAATTACTTTTAATGGTGTTCCGTTTTTCAGTTTGACCTGATAATGCTCTTTACCGAAAAATCCGATCCGTGCGATGTATTCCGTATTCACGATACAGGAGCGACAGCCCCGTACGAACCGGCCGACGGATTACGCCCCGAAATCGACGAAGATTTGAATATATCAACCTTTTTTTGTTCCTTTGTCATCTCAAAACAAATCAGAAACAGAATCCTATGAATCCGAAGAAGTTTTTATTACAAGAGAAAGATATTCCCACTGCATGGTATAATATCGTAGCCGATATGAAGACAAAGCCGATGCCCATGCTCAATCCGGCTACTCGGCAGCCGATGACGGCCGAGGATCTCTACCCGCTCTTCGCCACCGGGTTGGCACAACAGGAGTTGAACGTGACGGACACATGGATCGAAATCCCCGAGGAGGTGTGCGACCTCTACAAGAACTGGCGCCCCACACCGCTCGTCCGGGCCTACGGTCTGGAGCGCGCATTGGATACTCCGGCACATATTTATTTCAAGAATGAGAGTGTCAGCCCCATCGGTTCGCACAAGCTCAACTCGGCGCTCGCACAAGCTTATTTCTGCCGGAAAGATGGGGTGACGAACATCACCACCGAGACGGGCGCTGGACAATGGGGCGCGGCAATGTCGTATGCGGCCAAGGCTTTCGGGTTGGAGCTGGCCGTCTATATGGTCAAGATCAGTTATAATCAGAAGCCCTACCGTCGTTCGATGATGCAGACATTCGGGGCACAGGTCATCGCTTCGCCGAGCATGAGTACGAAGTCGGGAAGGAAGATATTGACGGATCACCCGACGTATCAGGGCAGCCTCGGCACGGCGATTTCCGAAGCCGTGGAGCTGGCCATGCAGACACCTAACTGCAAGTACGTGTTGGGCAGTGTGCTCAACCATGTGGCGCTCCACCAGACGGTGATCGGTCTGGAGGCGGAGAAGCAGATGGAGATGGCGGGCGAATATCCGGATGTGGTGATCGCGTGCTTCGGCGGAGGGTCCAATTTCTCCGGCCTGTCGTTCCCCTTCCTAAGGCATAAGCTGACCGAGGGTCGCACGCTACGTGTCGTGGCGGCCGAACCGGCATCATGCCCGAAGCTGACGCGTGGCCGCTTCCAATACGACTTCGGCGACGAAGCGGGTCACACACCGCTCATTCCTATGTATACGCTCGGCCACACGTTCTCCCCGGCACATATCCACGCCGGCGGACTGCGTTACCACGGTGCCGGAGCCATTGTCAGTCAACTGAAGAAGGAGGGGCTGATGAACGCCGTCGACATCCCGCAGCTTGAGACGTTCGACGCCGCCCGACTCTTCGCCAAGACGGAGGGTATCATCCCCGCACCCGAGTCGGCTCACGCTATCGCCGCTACGATCCGGGAAGCGAAGGAGGCGAAGGAGGAAGGCAAAGCACGCACGATCCTCTTCAACCTTTCGGGCCACGGACTGATCGATATGGCTGCCTATGACCTGTATCTGGCCGGCGACCTGACCAACTACGAACTTCCCGACGAGGAACTGAAGAAATCAACCCAAGATCTGGAACAGATTATTTAATCACAACACATCGGACAATGATATTCCTGCAAAACCGGCGACACAATAAAACAAAGCGGCAGTCCGTTCTTCAAAAGAAAACGAAAATCAATTACACTAAAACCTGTAAAAAATGATAACGAACTGGATAATCATGATGGCAACATGTATGATGGGACTGTCGGGCGGAGAGAATCCGCAGACCAACCCCAAAGATAAGCAACAAGAGAAAGAAATCTATCTGGCCGGAGGATGTTTCTGGGGAACGGAACATTTTCTGAAGCAGATCGAAGGTGTAAAAACAACGCAAGTCGGATATGCTAACGGCAACAAAAAGAATCCCACCTATCAAGAGGTATGTACGGGTACGACCGATTTTGCGGAGACGGTAAAGGTGGAATACAACCCTGCCACGGCGGAGTTGCCTTTCCTTATCGAGCTGTTCTTTAAAACAATCGATCCTACGAGCCTCAACAAGCAGGGGAATGACCGGGGCACGCAATACCGGACGGGGATTTATTACACCGATCCGGCCGATCTGCCGGTCATTCAGCAAACCGTAAACCGGTTGGCATCGGCGTATAAACGTCCGTTAGCCGTAGAGATAAAGCCGTTGGTCAATTTCTATGCGGCCGAAGATTACCATCAGGATTACCTCGACAAGAATCCCGGCGGTTATTGCCACATCGATCCGTCGCTGTTCAAACTGGCACGCAACGCACGGATGGAGAAACCCCGATCCTACGTCAAGCCGGACGACAGCGTCCTGCGCGAACAGCTTACGCCCGAACAGTATGCCGTAACTCAGGAGAATGCGACCGAACGCCCTTTCCGGAATGCTTACTGGAATGAACACCGTCCGGGCATTTACGTCGATATTACCACCGGCGAACCGTTGTTCGTCTCGACCGATAAGTTCGACTCCGGATGCGGATGGCCAAGTTTCTCGAAACCGATCGACCGCAAGTTAGTGGTAGAGAAAAAAGATACCTCGCACGGAATGATCCGCAAAGAAGTGCGCAGCTCAACGGGCGACGCGCATTTGGGACACGTCTTCGACGACGGCCCGAAAGACAAAGGAGGGCTGCGTTACTGCATCAACAGCGCCTCACTGCGGTTCATTCCGAAAGAAAAGATGGAAGCCGAAGGGTACGGAAGCTACATCGGGATGGTCAAATAAATCTTCGGCACACCTCCATAGCCATACCAAAGTTTTTTTTCAACAAAGGAAGATTTTCGGGGCTAAAGTTTTTTCTTGTTTCGCCCGGAATGTCTTCCTTTGCGAGGTAATGAACGAGGGGATTTTAGAGAAACTGAAGATACTGGCCGAGTCGGCCAAATACGATGTCTCGTGCGCTTCGAGCGGCACGGTGCGCAGAAACACATCCGGCGGATTAGGCAATACCGTCGGCGGGATGGGCATCTGCCATAGCTTCACGGACGACGGACGTTGCGTGTCTCTCCTCAAAATCATGCTCACGAACCATTGCATGTACGACTGCGCTTACTGCATCAACCGTCGCAGCAACGATCATCCGCGAGCCACATTCTCGGTCAGCGAACTGGTAGAACTGACCATCGAGTTTTACCGTCGCAATTATATCGAGGGGCTGTTTCTCAGCTCCGGCGTCATGCGCAGCCCCGACTATACGATGGAACGCATGGTGCGTGTCGTCAAAGACCTTCGCACGGCGCATCGTTTCAACGGGTATATTCACTTGAAGAGCATCCCCGGATGCAGTCGGGAACTGGTCAACGAAGGAGGGCTTTATGCCGACCGTATGAGTGTCAACCTCGAAATCCCGACAGAACAAAACCTGAAACTCCTCGCGCCGGAGAAAGATTTTCAAAGCGTCTTCACACCGATGCGCTACATTCAGCAGGGCATGTTGCAAAGCCTCGAAGACCGGCGCAAGTTCCGGCATGCTCCGCGTTTTGTTCCCGCCGGACAAAGCACGCAGATGATCGTGGGCGCTACCTCCGAGACTGATAAGGAAATCCTCTCCATCTCGTCGGCCCTGTACCGCCGACCAAGTATGAAACGCGTCTATTATTCGGGATACATACCGGTGAATACATACGATAAACGCCTGCCTGCCCTGAGGCAAGCTCCTTTGATACGTGAGAACCGGCTCTATCAGGCCGACTGGCTCATGCGCTTTTATGAGTTCAGGGCGGACGAGATTGTCGACGACCGTTTCCCGAACCTCGATCCGGAGATCGATCCGAAGCTGGCATGGGCCTTGCGGCATCCCGAACATTTCCCGGTAGATGTGAACACGGCAGACTATTCGATGATTCTGCGGGTGCCGGGCATCGGCGTGAAGTCGGCTAAGCTGATCGTAGCCGCACGCCGCTATGGCCGGCTCACATCGGCACAACTGAAAAAGATCGGCATCGTGATGAAGAAAGCGCAATACTTCATCACCTGCCGTGAGTTACCGGTGAATACGGTGCATGAGGTGACGCCCGAATACGTGCGCCGCATCCTGACCGAACCAAAGAAACGCAAATTGGCGACCGATGAACGCCAGCTGACCATCCCATGGCCGGAATAGGAGAAGACGTATGGTGATTTTCTTCTACGACAAAACCTTCGAAGGGCTGCTGACTGCCGTTTTCGACGCATATAACCGGAAAACATTTCCGCAACGCCTGATGAAAACAGGCGAAACGCCTCCTCTGTTTACGGATGAAGTCTATACGGTGTGGACCCAAAAAACATCGGCCGAACGCGTGTGGAAGGCGCTGGAGCGCAAGTTGAAAAAAGAAGCCTGTAACATGCTGATGCGTGTCTGGCTGTCGGAACTTGCGGGAAGCGACGAGCTGCTGTTCCGCTATATCTGCAAAACATTCGATACGAAGCACGACATCTCCCTGAACTTCGGCGATGCCGATGTGTTGGAAGTTGGTAAGATTGCCCGTAAAGTAGGCCATGAAGCGCTTTATCTCAAACAGTTCGTGCGGTTCCAGAAAGCTGCCGACGATCTGTTCTTCGCCCCCGTCCGACCGATATATAACGCGTTACCCCTGACCATCGACCATTTCACCGACCGCTTTGCCGACCAGCCTTGGGTAATCTACGACCTGCGTCGCAGGTACGGCTACTATTACGACCTGCAAACGGCACGCGAAATCACGTTTACGGACGACGACCGACTGTTGGGCGGACGGCTCGACGAATCGCTGATGGCCGAAGACGAGCAACTGTTTCAAGACTTGTGGCGCGGCTACTTCAAGGCGATGTCCATCAAAGAACGCATCAACCTGCGGAAACAGCGTCAGGATATGCCCGTCCGCTTCTGGCAATACCTGACGGAAAAGCAATAAGCAGAGAATGGAGCGATAACCGTACTTCCTGTCGGCATCGGACAGAAATCCCCTCAAAAAGATTGGATACCAATCTAAAGAAACACATTAAAAAACATAATTTACATAAAACAGCATATACCCCGGCAGAAAAAGAAAAAGAACAAGACACAGACATCACGCATCAGAATACAAGTTTACAGATCAAACACTTACAAATAAAATCAAACGCGCATAATCATAAAAGTTAAAATGATTAGGTATAAGTGCGGATAATCATATTTTAAAAAATAAAGCAATGAAAAAGATGACATATACATTGATCGTGGCGAGGCTGACGATGCTCTCCGCCGGTAAAAGCGCGTATGCGCAAATCCCCGAAGCGAAAAACGTTCCGCAAGATACGGTGATGTACAAAACAACATACGAAGTGCGGCAAATCATCCCACCTCTATATGAGGCAGCCGGATTTTTCCGCGAGGGGAGAGCTCGGATCAAGCGTGACAACAAATGGGGCGTATTATCTTTCAGGATAGTGAAAAACGAAAAGTGAAGCCCTTCGGGCGTTTGATTGTTGATTGGTTGGATTGTTGGCTGAATGCTGATGGCTGACCGCTGCATACTCTTTAGATAAACTTCTCTCTGCGGCGGAGGTTCAGAAGTCCGGCCAGAAGAAAAACGATGCCTCCGACCGTCAGGAAAAGACGGCTTTTAAGGATCGTACTCTGCCAGACGAGGGGGTGCATCTCACGAGGCAGCGAGAATGGATTAAGAAAAACGTTCCAGAACGAACGGCTGATCAGGTCGACAGCATTCATAAAGATAAAGAACAGCAGTCCCAGCACAATCATGATCACGGCCGTAGCGTTCCCGCTACGCGTCAAGGTGGAGAAGAGAAATGCGAGGTTACCGAAAAACAGCATGGGGAATAGCAGTTGTGCGGCCATCTCGAAGACGGGTACGGGATAGAGCAGCCATCGGGCGAGCAAAGCAAAAAGCAGCAGGATGACATAGTCGGCCACGTAGACCATCAGCATACGCACGCCCCAGACCTTATAACGGTAGTCGGGGATGCCGAAGATGATCTCGAGCATGCGGCTGTCCTCATCGTTCTGAATCCCAAAGACCACGGGATAGAAAATCAGCAGCATACACGGGAAGAACAGCAAATAATAAATACTTTCTTCGTTGATCTCCACCCTGTCCCATGCCATCTGAAACATAAAGAAGGCAAAGAACACGAAGGCAGCCAACAGAAACCAAACGAACTTGCCGGCAAAGATAATCTTCAAGTTATAGCGCACCGTCCGCCCGGCCAGAATGATATATTTTCTCATCTTCTACATGTTTTTTAATAAGCACAAATAAGCGTCTTCGAGATTAGCCTCCGCCGGCACGGCATCGGGACGGGGCTGCACGGCCGAGAGATAACGCACCTGTATGCGATCGCCATCCTGAATATGATGCACGACGAACGATTTATCCAGCTCGTCGAACGCCTCCCCGTCGATGGAGAATTGCCACACCTTGCCTTCGGCCATGTGAACCATGCCTTCGGGTTGTCCGAAGTATTTCAACTGTCCCCTGTCGATGACGGCCACCTGATTGCACGAACTCGAAATATCCTCGATGATATGCGTCGAGAAGATGACGATACGTTCCTTACTCAGTTCGACCAGCAGATTACGAAAACGGATCCGCTCGCGCGGGTCAAGTCCCGCCGTAGGCTCATCGACCACGAGGATACGGGGCAGATGAAGGAGAATCAGGGCGATGCCGATCCGCTGCTTCATGCCGCCGGAGAAGGAACCGATCTTCTCGTCTCTCCGTTCATACATATTCACGGCTCGCAACACGTATTCGATCCGTTCGTTGCGCAAACGGTCGTCGGTCAGTCCTTTCAGGATAGCCTGATAGTCCAGAAACTCCCACGACGACATCTGCTCGTACGTGCCGAACTCCTGCGGCAGGAAGCCGATCAGCCCCTGCAACTCCTCACGGTAGACACGGGTGTCCAGCCCATTCACCCGAATACATCCGTAACTCTGCTCCAAAATACCCGTAACGATCCGCATCAGCGTCGATTTACCGGCTCCGTTAGGGCCCAGCAGACCGAACATCCCCGTCTTGATCTCGAACGATACGCCGCGCAACGCTTTGAACGGACGACGACGCTCGCCGAGCCACGGCACACTCTTGACCAGACGGAAGAACATACGTTTCAGCCCCGCAAAGCGACCGCCTACACGCTCGATGTTCACTTCCCTTTCATACAAGTATTGCGACGTGACATAAACAATCAACCCGCATCCCCACAAGAGAGCGGTAAGCGCCATCAGAGACGGTTGACTGATCTTGCCCGACAAAACGACAAGCAGTACGACAGGCACTCCCCAGAACAGGAGTCGGTTGAGGTAACGGAGACCCCTTCTGTCGCCGAAACGGAAGAAGAGGTACATCCGTATTTTACGCCACAGGTACAGGGTCAACGCATATACGATAAATGAAAAGACAAAGATCCGGAACGAGTGCTCCAAATACCCATAAGTGAAATAAACAATAAACGCGAACAATCCAAACAGCCAGCCGATATTCAGGAAGTCTTTGAACGAATGATACTCCTGCTGAATCCCCAGACGCTTACGCCGTTCCTGTCCGCTGTTCCACTGGCGGGCGAAACGTCCCGCACGGTCGTACACCTTCACAAGGTTACGGATGACGATCCGAATCTCCTGCTCAGGATGAATCACATCGGCTCTTGCCCGGCGCAAACTGGCCTTTACAAAGGCCGTGACTCCGGGAATGAGGATGACCAGCGTCACAACCGATACGGCCTGCCACAGCCAACTGTCGATATAGACATAGACGGCAAGCAGCCCGGCAAGCATCAGCCCGAGATGAAGCCATCGCACCCTGCGCGAGAGCGCACGGTACCATTGCAACGTATTCTCCAGCCCCATGTAAGCCGTGGGAAGGATGACCAGCGTCAGCAGCGACGAGAAAGTCAGTCCACCGATCACAGTAATCGCAAAAGGCGCTCCGATAGCTCCGGCATATTCCGTATCGCCCATGGCCAGCGGGAACATGGCGATAATCGTGGTGATGCTCGTGATCAGAATCGGACGGATACGGGACAGCCCGGCCGTCATCAGCGCACGTTCGCGTCGGAAGCCCTGCTTGCGGAGAATGCGAGCATAGTCGATAAGGATGATGCCGTTGTTCACAACTACTCCAAGGAGGATCAGAAAGCCCGTCAGCGTATTGGCATTCAGCAGGCTGTTACCGGTCATAAGCAGAGCCAGCAGTGATCCGATAGCTGCCAGAGGAATGGAAAAGAGCAGTACGAACGGAGTCGATATCGATTCGAATACGCACGAGAGAATCATAAAGATCAGCACGAAGGCGGCAAGCAGGAGGAATTTAAAATCGGCGAACAGATCTTCTTCATGGACGACTTCAATGGCTACCCCGGCGGGCAGATTATAATTCGCGATATACCGGTCGATGTCGGCACGATACCCTTCGAGCAGTGTCTTCGACTCTTCGACACTGCGGGCGAACCGGTAGCGTACTTCAAGTTGCTTGTCCTGATTCACACGTATGATACGTGAGCGTCCGTTGCTCTTGTGAAGGGTAGCCAGCTCGTGAAGGCGGTGCATTCCTCCCTGCCCGTCGGCAATGCGTACCTCTTTCAAGTCATCAACGGTTTGCTGTTTCTTTTCCCGCTCGGACGTCTTGTCCGGCAAATCTTCACGAATCACGATGTCGTAAGTCTTGTTACCCACTTTGAAGGTTGTTCCCGTAGCATATTCGGGCGTCAGCTGCGCCAGTCCTGTCGCGATATGACTTCGGGTGATGCCGTACGAAGCGAGCAGTAACGGATCGAAATGCAACCGCACTTCGGGCTGACGACGGGCCGACGGCATCCACGCATGTCCGACAAACTCCTGTGCGTCGAGGTAATACCGTATATCTTCGGCCACCACCTGCATCATGTCGTAGTCCGATCCTTTGATAACCACCCGCTCCTGATTATCCCCAATGCCCAGCAGCGTCATAAAAGCCATGGCCGCTCCTGCGCCGTCACCCCCACCGGAGCCGCTCATAGCTTCGGAGAACGAGATCTCGGCACCACCCACAGCCGGCATCCGCGCTTGTGCATCGGCCTTGATCTCAGCGATCTTACGCCTACCCGTCGTCTCGTAATCTTTCCGAAGAATCACGGTCAGCACGGCTTGCTCCTCCTGAACACGGCTGACGACTTCCTGCTTCTCCGGGATCTCATGGAGACGTTCCTCGATCACCTTCACGATCTTATCCGTATGCTCCAGCGTGCTGCCCGTATGCATCGTGACATAGATATCGAAGCGGTCGGACTCAACTTCCCTGTTCTGACGGACGTTCATCGTCAGCGACAGAATCAGCGTCAGGAAAAGCAGTACGACGGCGCTCAACAGGGTAGCACCGGGATGACGCATGCACGTTTTGAGAAATACGAGGTAAATCTGCACAGGCCGTTGCAGCAGAGAAATCTTTTCGTAAAATACGCTCTCACCTTTTCGTCGCAAGATGCCGTAGGTTGCCATCGGAATAAACAGCAGGGCCACCCCCATCGACACCAGCAGGGTGGAAATAATTGAGACACCGATATGGTTGCCGATCAGTTTGATCATGAAATTATCGGAGAAGACGAACGGCAGGAATACGGTGATGGTTGTGAGCGTAGCGGCTATGATCGAACGCCAGACTTCTTTTGTCCCTTTCGTTACGGACTGCTCGGGCGATTCTCCCGCCGCCGACCGCCGATACACATTTTCGAGCACGACGACGCTGTTATCGAGCAGCATCCCGATAGCAAGCGCCATGCCGACGAGAGTCAGGCTGTTGATCGAGATGCCTGCCGCATAGAAGAAGTTAAAAGCCGTATATACGGACAAGGGGATAGACAAGGCGATGAAGAACACGAGACGGATATTCTTCAGGAAAAACCAGAGCACTAAGATGGCCAACAAGCCCCCTGTCAGCGCCAGACGAATGATCTGATCGATATTCTTCTCCATCGTTTCGGCCGTATCCGACTCGATCACGATCTCCACATCCTGTCCCTGCAAACGTTCATTGAGCCGGTCGATTACCGCCCGTGTACGATGCGACAGGTCGATGAGGTTTGTCTGGGCTTCGTTGACGAGCGCGACAGAAATCGCGTCCTTGCCGTTCACGCGGCTGAACGAGGTTTCTTCTTTCAGGTCGAAGCTGACGGTCGCCACGTCTTTCAGGAATACGGGGCCTTCGGCTACGACAAGATGCTCCAGCTCGGAGACCTGCGTGTACGCCGAATGCACATGAACGAAATAACGCGAATCAGCTTCCGTAACATTCCCTGCAAACATTTTCTCCTGCGTCTGACGATTCAGCAACTCACCGATCTTCGAGGCCGTCAGGTTCAACGCTTCACACACTTCCTTATGTAAACGGATCTCAATGGTTCGCTCCTGTCCGCCATACACATCGACGGCCGCCACTCCATCGATATGTTCAAGGTCGCGCCGAACCTCTTCTTCCACGACATTACGCACGCGATCCACTCCTCCCGAACCTCGCACCTGCAATGTCATAAAACGGTTCGCCATCATCGCCAGATCAACTTTCTGCACTTGCACGGTAAAGCCTTTCGGCAGCGATGAGGAGACTTCTTTCATCTTCTCTTCGAGCCTGAGATACGTCGTCTTGAAATTGATATCGGCCTTGAAATCGACCTGTATGGACGACTGGCGGCGGTTGATCTCGGAGCGTATCTTATCTACCCCTCCGACGGTGCTGATAGCTCCCTCGATCGGAATGATGACTTCGGTCTCGACATACGCCGGATCCATCTCCTGCTGAGACTGGACGGAGACGAACAGCACGGGCAATTCCGCATTGGGCAACAACTCCACAGGCAGCTGTTTGTATGACACATACCCCAATAAGGTAAGCGCAATAAACAACATGCTGATGGTTACCCTTCTGTTTAAAAGAATGTTCATCCTTCGCGTCTTACCTTACTTTTCAGTTGTTCGAACACATAGTAAACACACGGAATCACGACAAGACTCATCAAAGTAGACGTAATAAGTCCGCCGATGACAGCCACCGCCATGGCGGAGCGCAAGGCCGCTCCTTCGCCGATATGGAGCGACATGGGCAGCAAGGCTAGAATCGTCGTGAGCGTAGTCATCATGATCGGACGGATTCGCTGCCGGCCGGCCTCGACAATGGCCTCCGTAAGCTCCATCGTCGTCTTCAACTGGTTGATGCGTCCGACTAAAAGAATCGAGTTGTTCACCGCAATCCCGGCAAGCATAATCATCCCAATCACTCCCATGATATTGAGCGTCATTCCGGTGATCCAGAAGATCAGCACGGCTCCCACCAGTGCCAGCGGAACAGTCAACAGGATGGTAAAAGGATGCAGCAACGATTCGAACTGCGATGCCAGCACCATGTATACAAGTACGACCGACAATAACAGCGCAAGCATCAGGCTGTTCATCGATTCCCGACGCTGCTCCTCCTCGCCCGTCACACGAATCGAATAACGTGAGGGCAACTCCACGTCCTCCACTGCCCGGCGTATGTCTTGCGCCACCTTATCGAGCGAGCGAGCTTCGTCTTTGTCGGCAAGAATCTTGTTGATACGGCTCTGATTCCGACGAAATATCTCCTTCGGGGCCTGCATCGGGGTAATCGTCGCGATCTCGTGCAGCAGAAATTCCCGATTCCCGCTACGGATGACAAGACGTTTCAATTCCTCTGCCGTAATATCGGGTATTTTGATGACAATATCACGCATCTCTCCCTTATATTCCATCTTGCCCACGTCCCGCCCCTGCAACTGTTGCTTTAACTGGGCAAGCACGGTCGAGGCCGTAATCTGATGAATACCGGCCATCGTACGGTCGAGGGTGATCAGCAGCTCGGGCGCTCCGTCGGCCATCGACGACTTGAGGTTATAAATCCCTTCGACCGATGCCATCCGTGCCATCACCTCGTCTGTGAGAGCCGCGATCTCTTCCGATTCTTCTCCTTTCACTTCCACGACAATCGGAGCCTCTTCATCTCCGAACAGCGAGCCCAGCGAGTAATCCTCCTGTTTGAACGTAAGTTCCAACCCTTCGATCTCTTTCGTTGCTTCCACAAAACGCGATATGACTTTATCGGTCGACAAAGGCGACGCCTCCGAAAGCATGACCGTCAGCGTTGCCGTCGACTCTCCCTCAAATACCTCATGCTCCGATGCTCCTTCTCCGATATGGCTGTACACAGTAAGCAGGCTGTCGCCACTGATGGAGTGCAGCAGATATTCCAGATTATGCACCACGGCATCCGTGCGTTCGAGACGTGTGCCTTCCGGCAGTCTCAGTGAGACCGAGAACGCACGTCCGGCGGAGCGGGGTAAAAACTCCGTCCCGACGAATGGAGTAAGCAGGAACGTAACGACCAGCAATCCTACCGACAGACCGATCACCCACCAACGGCGTCGGAGAAACGAGGTGATCAGCATGCCATACCGCTCGAAACGAACGGTTTTCGCTTGCCGCTGTATCTGCTTCCTCCCCGATAGCCGATCGTACAGCATGGGAATAATCAGCAAGGCAACAAATAAAGAGGACAGCAGCGAGAAAGCCACCGTCCACGCCTGCTCCTTGAACAGTTCGCCCGATGCTCCGTGCAGGTAGACGATAGGAAGAAAAACGACAATGGTCGTCAGTGTAGAAGCAATCACCGCGCCGGCTACCTCCGATGTTCCGGTGACAATAGCGTCTGCACGGCTCAGCCCCCGCTCATGATTTCGGAAGATGCTTTCTATCACCACAATGGCATTATCGACGAGCATCCCTCCGCCAAGCGCGAGACCTCCCAGTGTCATGACGTTTAACGTCAGTCCGTTAAAATACATCAGGTTAAATGTTGCCACGATCGAAATAGGGATCGACAGACTGACGATCAGCGTCGTCCCGATACGACGAAGGAAGACAAACAGCACTAACACGGCCAACAGCATCCCCAGCAAAGCCGTACTTTTCACTTCACCGATCGCCTGACTGATAAAAGTACCCTGATTGCGGATCACCTGAAAACGATAGCCGGGCAAAGCCTGTTCCATGGCTTTCAACTGTCGATCGATTCGATCGACCACCCGAACCGTATTATGCTGCATCTCCTTATAAACAGAGAGGCCGATGCAACGTTCGCCGTTGATACGCACGATGTTTTCGGGACGGGCATTTTCAAACCGGGCCGTAGCCACTTCGCGCAGATATATCGGTGCACGGTTCTCCGTTCCGCCATTTGCATGAGATGCTTCCGTCGATGCGACAGTCGGGCGATAGCTCACAATCAGATTCTCAAAATCGGCTTCGGAAGTAAAGAACGACGAGCTTTTCACCAAATACTGCAGTCCGAGTTCACTGACCCTTCCGCCCGATACGGTTTGATTATTCGCCTCAATTCCGGAGGCGATGTCTTCCATCGTCAAGCCGAACGCCTTTAACTTATAGGGATCGGTTCGTAAGGTCAGGACAGAGCGCTCTTCGCCGGAGAGTAATACTTCGCCTACCCCTTCTATACGCACCAGTTCGTTACGCACGTAGTTCCCGGCCATCTTACGCAGCTCAGCCATATCGGTGATGGAACGATGCGACATGGCAATCAACATCACCGGATCGGTATTCGGATCATGCTGAGTGATGTTGAGAGACTCAAGATCCGTGTTACGCGAAAAAGGCGCCATGGCTTTCTGCAAGTCTAAAAAGGCTTCGTCCATATCTTTATGCTGGACGTAAGTGACCGTGATGCGTGCCGAACCGGAACGAATCACCGAGGCGACCTGCGTAACGTCGCTCTGACGTATGGCCATCGACTCCATATTCTCTACGAACATCTTCTCCATCTCTTCGGGCGGACGTTCACCCGCCTTGATTTCTACGAACAGACGCGGAGCATTCATGTCGGGCAGTAAATCCACATTCAGACGATTGTACGAGATATTGCCGAGCAACACGATTGCCAGCACCACCATCGTCATGGTAACGGGATTGTTTACCGCAAACCGGATGATTTTTTTCATGTCATTGCGTAATCTTAAACTATACCTGTATTACCGTTCCACTGCATCGCGTTACTTCAGCACCTTCACCCGACTGTTTTCACGCAAGGTCTCAAACCCTTTGACGATAAGATGATCATGCTCGTTCAGCCCTTCCGTAACCTGAATAGATTCATCGTCTTCAAGACCTGTCCGTATCTGACGCGCAACAGCCGTATTCTTTTCCACTACATATACATATTTGCGGTCTCGTGCCGAGAGAACGGCGTGCTTCGGAATAATAATCGCACTGTCGGCCTGCTCCACAACGATATCGACTTTGATGAACATACCGGGACGCAGTTTCTGCCCGGCATTGTCGATCCGTATCCGTCCGGTGAAGGTGCGTGTCTCGGTACTGATGGCCGGAGAAAGTTCGCTGATCACACCTTTCAGCGTATCTTCGGGCAAGGTGTAGTGCGTCACATGGACCGGCTGATCGACCCGAATATACGGGATCGTACTTTCGGGCAAGTTCACATCCATGTACATACTCGTATACGACATGATACCGACCATCGGTTTCCCCTGCTCCACCCGACTGTCCGATGTATAATGAGGCAGAGAGACGATCACTCCGTCAAAAGGAGCCTTGATATTCATCTTTTCCAGACTGATATTGGCATTCTCCAGTTCGTACCGGGCATTGGCTGCTTTCACATCCGTATTACGCATCTCACTGAGGGTCACTCCTCCTTTCTCGTATAACGCCTTCTGCTTGCTTTGCTCCTGCCGGGCAATTTCAAGATTCAACGTTTTCGATTCCAACGCAATGCCATTCTCATATTCCTTATTTTCGAGGCGTATGATCAGTTGACCTTTCCTGACCCCATCACCCAACTTATACGGTTTGCCCGTCGCCGGATTACGCTGAAGGCCATACATCCCGCTCATCTCGGAGACAAGTTCGGCCGCACAGGCGGCCTGTGCCGTTCCCGTGGTATGAATGAGCTTGCTGATCGATCCTTTCCGAAGCTCCTGCACGGATACGGGAGTCTCCACATCGTTCTGATCGGATTGAGGTTTGGAACCGCATGCCGTAAGCACGGCCAGCGCGGCTACGGCGAAGATTGTTTGGTATTTCATCATGAGGTATATCATTTTATTTTTTACTCGAATACAGGAATGAATTTATTTATCTCTATGACGGGCATCGCCCAATGTCCGGACAGGAATTACCGGAGCGTTTTTCTCAAAATCGTACAGCGAAAGAATTTTCAGATTCAGCAACTCTATTTTATAATTGATCAACGTTTGCGAATAAGCGATCTTCTTATTGGACAGCTGGGTCTGAAACTGACTGATCTGCATACCGGTGAGGTCTCCTTCACGATATCTGGTCAAGTTCAGGTCATACGTCAGCTGCGCGTTCCTGACATTCTTTTCGGCAATGGTAATCTGTGTGCGGAGATTTTCGAGCCGGCGCCACACCTGACGGATATTCAGCTCGATGTCGAGCTTTTCATTCTCCTGCCGGAGCTTCGCGATTGTCTGTGCTGTCCGTTGCGCCTTCACACGCGCTTTCTTCTCTCCCCAATCGAAGATCGGAACGGTAAAGCTGATGGCGACACGAGGATTTTGCGTCGGATTATCGTAGACGCTTCCCAATCGCTCATTGTCACCGGTAATGCCAACCGATAAGGAGATATCTCCTTTAAATTCATTCAGGCTCTTCGTGCGGATCATTTGCAGTTCCGCCAACTCGATATCGATCTCACGCTGCCGAAGCTCCATCCGCGAATCGAGTCCGTTGCGGACAGCCTCCTCAAGACTGACGGCTATCGGACTGATCCCGATATCGGCCATGACACGAATCCGTTCGTGAAGAGGCAAGCCCAGTGCCTGCTTCAACTCGTCTTCCGCGTTGGCGAGCGCGACCACACGTTCCTCGACCGAAGACTGTGCCGTGGCCAAATTCAACTCCGCCTGGTAAAGCTCCTCCCTGGCCGACAAATCGGCTTCGACCTTGTTTTTGATAATTTCGAAGCTCTGCCGGGCATTTTCCAACTCCTCCCTGCTGATCTCCAGGTTACTCTGCGCCATGTAAACCGTATAGAACCGATTCGTGATGTCTCGCTCCGTATTTAGGCGCTGAAGAGCATAATCGATCCCTGCATTTTCATAATCGAACTCAATCTGTTTCAACTCCATCTTCCGACGGTTATACGTAAACACCGGCTGAGTGAACTGAAGATAAAGATTGTTGCTGAATGCTCTGTTGCGGTTTTCATGCCCTTCGACCACCGATGTGTTATTTTGCCACCCGAACCGATTAATGAGCGAGAGCTCTCCATCCGTCCACAAGATAGGCTGCGTAACGCGGAACGTCCCGCTTGAAGTCAACGACTCGTTCGTGTACCATTGCGACAGCCGGTTGTCGAAACGACGCGTCTTCGTATAATCAATCGGATCGAGGTTCAGAGAGAACCGGGATTTTAACGATGCCCGCTGCGCAACGAGCTGAAGCTGATATCGCTCCAGATTAAGCTTCGAGTTGATCAGGGTAGGATTGTGCTCTTCGGCGATGTCGAGTGCCTGCTCTATGGTCACCGACCGTTGCGCATACGCTTCTGAAGGCACGCCCCACATTCCCGCAAGCCACATCATCCCACTCACGTAAATCCTTAGGAATTGTTTGTTTATCATCATGTTTCTTTTCTATGCTGCTTCTTTGAGTTCATTCGCTTATTTTCTGACGATTTTCACGGCATCGGCTGTGACGGTTCTTAACTTCGTATCATTCGTCAATACGACATGTACCGTATCACCGTTGAAATAATATGTGCCCAGCAGACCCCATCCGTCTTCCGAACGTGCAAGGTCGATATACGCTTCTTCTTCCTCGTGATCATAACAGACCTTAAACCGATATTCCGTATGACTTGCCCCTCCTCCGCCACGTCCTCCTTCACGAAGTTCCTGAGGTTTATACACGTAATAGTAGAGGTCATATTGTCCGGCATGCGGGACCGGGATACTCCATGTAGCCGTCTGATTTCCGCTTCCGCCCTTGATCACGTAGGCCGAACGGATATGCGCACCGTAATACTTATCGTTTGTCGTCAATGTCCATTGCAGCGGAGCACGCCATTGGGACACGCCCGAATAACGGAACGATTGATCGTTCTCCTTATCGAGCCACCGTGGCAGAAGACCGAACACTTCAGGTTTCGACAAGGCGAACAGCAAAGAGTCTTCATTATCTACGATCACCTCTCCGGACGTATCATCCGACAGAAGCGGCAGTACGAAGTCGCCTTCCTCTTCGATCGTCCGGTTCTGTTCACGCAGGATGTTTCCGACGGGTAAATCGATCTGCGCCGGTAGGTTTGCCGATATAAGTGTATGAACACGGAGTTTCCGAGGCGCTTCGTCCCAATGCGTCACGATGCGTTTCGTCTGATGCGGAGCGAAAGAGAGGGTGCGTTTCGTTCGCGGATCATACAAGTCGTTACGTCCTCCCACATCGGTTTCCAGACGGATCGCACCCTCGTAATCGGAGGTATTGGTGATCTGCAAAGCCACGACATACGTCTCCTTATCGCGGTTCGTGACGTGTACGATACGGGGCGTTCCGACAATATATACAGGCAGCGGCGTAGGATGTTGCCATGCGCCGAGAGACACCCGGAGGTCTTTGCCGGTCATCGTGCCGAGTGTATCGAGCAGGTACTCGAAGCGCAGGTTTGTAAACCTGTTCCGTTGCAGGATGGCACGCAGCGAGTCACGAAACGCACGGTATCCCATATCAATTTCGGCAGGAGCGAAGAGGCTGCTTGCCTTCAGCGACAGCACATCGTCGACCGGATTACGCAGTTCCGTATCGGAGAGCAGCTCCTTCAACGGCCGCTGCTCCATCAGCAGATTTGCCTTTTCCTTATTGCTGATACCGTTCATCTCCCTGATCCAGCCGTTCTCTTCGGACTTGTCCTGCAGGTAGAGTTCGATCATGCGGTTGGCGACAGACCATTCCGACGAAAATACATTGTATCTGAAATTATACAGTTGAGGAAAAAGCAAATAAGGATTGACCTCGGCAGAGACATTCTCCGTTCCGCGATCGAACGACCAGTTGAAATCGCTCTCCGTACGACGGAAGAGATGCATAAAGCTATTGAACGTACGGATGGCAGCTTCCTTATCGGTAATCTCACGTCCTTCCCAACGCGCCCATTTCTTTTCACGTTCGACCCTTCTCGCAACATCAGCCTCGTTGAACAGGCAACCTTTTTCGGGAAAGAAAATCATCTCGGGCTGTACTTTCTCCTGTGCCTGCGTCCATACTCTGGGATAGCTGTAAAACTGCACAGGCACTTCGACTACGGAGAAGCGGCGGAACGAATAATCGAGCGAATAATCGTGTTCGATCGACTGGCGAAACTCTCTGATCTGCGATGGAATGGTATCCGTAATCGAATCGAACGGAGCCGTAAAATCACCATGCCCCCGCAGATGCCAAATACTGTACTCCGTACTGTCTACCACGAGGCTTTTCTGCTCGTAGTCCCCCACGATAAGCGAGAGAGAAGGTGACGGAAAATCCGTTTCGTAGATAAACACCCGTTCTTGTTCCTTATCCAAAGAGAATGCAGCGGTGTCCAGCGTCGTTGGGAAAGGTTGCTGCCGTGTACCCTGTGAGAGAGCCATCAGGCCGTCTGTCGTACGCACCGTCAGCCGGAAACGACTGAAATACGTTTGCTGCCCATCGGTGCTGAGGCTGCTGTAGGAAGTGCCGGGACGCGGATACCAATACGTTTCGGGTGTAAAAAGCAGATAGTCGCGTTCCTGAAAGCTGTATTTCTTATCCATTCGGAACAGATCGTTCGCATACTCCTGCTGCAGGATGTCGGCAGGAATATCAAGGTAGCAAAAGCGGTCGTCGATGCGTCCTTCGTACTTCATGACGATCGAAAGGGAGTCTCCTTCGGCGAGTTCATGTCCGAGATCAACAAGGATGATCTGGCTCCTGCGCTCGAACGCTAACGGACGACCACCGGCTTCGACCTCGTGCACGGTCAAGCCGGGATTGAGGCAGAATGTAAACACGGAACCGCGAGTGGCAGCCACTCCGTTCATGGACACCTCAGCAATAATCGTCGACGGCTGTTGGGTGAGGATGATGTCGTAACGGTCGACAAGCATCTTCGGTGCGTGCACATACTCATTATTCAACGCGATATAATGCTGTCGCAGCTCCCCTTTTTTCCTGACGGAATCTACATGACGATAAGCTGCCGCGATACCTCCGAGAAAGAAGCAACAGCCGAGTGCCAGCCATCGATAGCGTCCGTACTTCGTGTTCGGCAACCGACGGAACAAAAACACGGCGAGGCAGACAAAGCCTAATCCAATCAGCAGATAAATCGCACGATGTATCATCAGCGCCTGCACGTTCGTAAAGCCGACGACAGACGATTTCACCAAAGGCAGGTTGTAGGTCATGTAATCGAAGAGATAATAAAACCGATCGCCAACATAAAACAGAGTCAGTCCGATATACCCCAGCAGCAGTACGAAGGTCACAGCCTGATTTTTCAAGATAAGCATCAGGCAGATAGACAGTCCAAGGATATAGAAGAGCGTAGGGATGCATATCAGGAAGAAATACGTGAGATAGGCCGTCCAGTCGATCGACACGCCCGACGCGAGGTTAAAAATCAGGACCATCGCAAGAATCATCAGGTCGAGGCGGAAGAACACGCTTAAAATCCCCCATATCTTACCCGCTACGTATTCGGCATTGCTGAGCGGATGAACATAAAACACCTCGGACGTATCGAGCTTTTTGTCCGACTTCAGAAATTCGGACGACAAAAAAACGGCGATCACCGCCTGCCCGGTATTAAGCAGCAGCAGATTTACATACGGGATATTGGAGGGCAGCGATTTCATCAGCCAGTAGCCGTCGTCGCTAAGTAAAGCTGCAAAATTGAACAATGCCAGAATCAACACGGAAAGTACCAGAAAGACGCGGTAGAACCATGTACGGAGCAATAGCTTGCGTTCATACTTGGCGACAGACCGTATATTATTCCATACCGACATATTGGTTTGTCTTCTGTAATTGGATCAATCGTTCATCCACCGGTTCAACTTATACTCCATGTAATATACATAGGCGTGCTCCAGATTGGGGGGATACGGTTCGGCGTCATATCCTTCGATCTTGTCGGCTACCACTTGTACTTCCCACCCCGTACCGGAGGGGATGGTCGATATCACAGGGTATTTCGCGTCGATAACGGGCATCTCGTCACTGCTGATATGCATCCGCCACACCTTCCCTTCGGCCTCTTGCAGCATCTCCCGGGGCGATCCGAAAAACGCCACTTCGCCTTTGTTCATCAACGCCATACAGTTGCATGTGCTCGATATGTCGCCGACGATATGGGTCGACAGGATGATCGTCACATCCTGCTTGCCCACTTCGGCCAACAGATTACGGAAACGAATGCGTTCTTCGGGATCTAACCCCGTGGTCGGCTCATCGACGATGATCAGTCTGGGGCGATGTATCAATGCCTGTGCAATGCCCAGCCGACGTTTCATACCGCCGGACAGCTTATTGGCATAACGCTCCCTGACATCGAACAGCCCGACGCTCTCCAGCATGGCATCGACGGCTTGCCGACGCTCCCGCCGGTTGTTCATCCCCGATAGACGAGCTGCATAGTCAAGGAACTCATGCGTCTTGTATTTCGCAAAGAAACGGAAGTCCTGCGGCAGATAACCGAGTATCCGGCGTACTTCCCGACGCTGCTTACGCAAGTCGTAGCCGAACACATTCACCTCGCCGGACGTAGGCTCCATCAGCGCCACGAGGATACGCATCAGCGTCGATTTGCCGGCCCCGTTAGGCCCCAGCAGACCGAACATGCCCGTCGGTATCTCCATGTTGACGTCTTTCAGGGCATGGTTGCCGTTCGGATAGCGTTTGTTTAGCGAACGTATCGATATGTTGTTCATCTGTCTTTACCGGTTATCGTTTCCTATAACGCTGTTTTCACTTATCTTATTGTCTCGGAAAGCACCCTCGCCTTTCCCTTACCTGTAGAGGGTGCTTTCCTTATGTACAAAGCCTCTCTTTGCTTAAGCGCCGGTCACTCTTGCTTACGCGATATAAGTTTCCAACAATTTGGTCTGTGGTGCAGGCTTTAGGGTAACCGACTGTGTTGTTGCGGGAAAGAGCACGGTCTGTCCCTGCGAAACAGTCAGTTCGTTGCCGTTATCATCACGTAACTCAACGGAGCCGGCCATGCAGATATAAACAACAAACGAATCGAGCGTGGCATAATCGCGCATCATAGGTGTTTCCGTCTCCAGCAAGCGGGTAGTGAAGTACGGGCATTGCACCAGCTCGACGGCGGCGCCCGGTTGTGGCATATAATGCGTCTGATAATCGTTCTGAAACGTATAGTCGATCGCGTCTTTGGCCAGTTCGGTATGCAACTCGCGTCCCTTGCCGTCGGCACCTTTGCGGTTATAGTCATAGATGCGGTACGTGATATTGCTGGTCTGCTGTATCTCGGCGATGAAGCATCCCGCGCCGATGGCATGCACTCGTCCGGCAGGCAGGAAGAAAACGTCGCCCGCTGTCACGTTGTAACGCTTAAGCACCTCCATAATACTGTTGTCTTCAACTCGTCGCACGTATTCATCCGCATCGATGGGCTGCGAAAAGCCGCAATACAACGCAGCGTCGGGGGTAGCCTTGATTACGTACCACATCTCCGTTTTTCCGAATGAGTGATGACGTTTCTCGGCCAGCGCATCGTCGGGGTGTACCTGAATGGAAAGATCGTCCCGGGCATCGATAAACTTGATGAGTAACGGAAAGCGTGTTCCGAACCGCTTCATCACCTCACTGCCCAGCAGACTTTCACCGTACTCGCGAATCAATTCGTCGATCGTTTTTCCTTTATCGGCACCATACGCTACAACGGAAAAATCGCCGTCTACATGCGACAGTTCCCAGCTCTCTCCTATCTTTTCCTGTGTAGGAGTCATGCCCTTAAACGGACGGATATCCGTCCCTCCCCAGATGATTTCCTTTAAAATCGGTTGAAATAAATATGGATACATTATTTTATTTGTTGTTTGACTGTTTGTTCTGCTTTGTTTGTTTTTATTGATCGTACATGTTTAAGTAGATGATTCATCTCTTTTTACATGACGTTATTCTTTCCTTTTGCGTGGCATCGTTTTTTCCGTACCCGTCTTTTCTCCATCTCTCCTTGTTCGACCGATAATGAACGAACTTCAGGTAGCCGTCTCAATACCATAGCCGTGCGCGCCGGGAGATACAGTTTCAGCCAGCCTTTATATTCTTTTTCGTAAAGCGGATCGTATTGCGTCAGATGCTCGATGGCATCGTCGGTTAATCCGTTCCCTCCGAAACGCGGGTCATCCGTATTTAGTACTGTACGGTAAGTGCCCGGAGGAGTCAGGAGACCATAATCGGTAAATGACTGCGCAGGACTGAAATTAAAGACGAACACATATTCTCCACGCATGTAGGCCAGCACCTGGTCGCCGTCGTTATCCCACACCTTCTGCACGGGTAGCGCTTGAAAATCTTTTACGCTGCGGATCAACGCAAGCATCTCACGGTCAAAATCGCCCAGAAAGCGATATTTCAGGTTCGGAGCATCGACCAGACTCCACTGTCGGCGAGCATACTTGTACGACCAGCCGTTACCTTCGCGCGGAAAATCAATCCATTCGGGATGTCCGAACTCGTTCCCCATAAAGTTCAGGTAACCGCCATTGATGGTCGTGGCCGTCACGAGCCGGATCATTTTATGGAGCGCCAGTCCGCGCTCTACCATAAAGTGTCGGTCGTCTGCCTGCATGTGCCAATACATATCGGCATCGATGAGTCGGAAAATGATTGTTTTGTCTCCTACCAACGCCTGATCGTGGCTCTCGGCATAGCTGATGGTCTTCTCATCCGCCCGCCGATTCGTTGTCTCCCACCAGATCGCCGAAGGATGCCAGTCTTCATCTTTCTTCTCCTTCAGTATTTTGATCCAGAAATCCGGGATATTCATCGCCATGCGGTAATCGAACCCATAGCCGCCATCGGCTACTTTAACCGCCAGCCCCGGCATACCGCTGACTTCCTCCGCAATCGTCACGGCATGCGGATTAACCTCGTGTATCAGTTTGTTAGCCAGCGTCAGGTATGTTATCGCGTCATCGTCCTGATGACCGTTGTAATAGTCACCGTAGCTTAAGAAATCTTCGCCCAGTCCATGGCTGTAATAAAGCATCGAGGTGACACCGTCGAAACGAAAACCGTCGAAACGATACTCGTCCAACCAATATTTACAGTTCGACAGCAAGAAGTGCAAGACCTCGTCCTTCCCGTAATCGAAACAGAGCGAGTCCCATGCCTGATGTTCACGCCGGGCACCGGTATGGAAATACTGATGATACGAACCGTCGAAACGTCCGAGCCCCTCTGTTTCATTTTTCACGGCATGACTGTGCACGATGTCCATGATCACCGTCAGCCCCATTCGATGGGCATCGTCAATGAGACACTTCAACTCGTCGGGTGTGCCGAAGCGTGACGAGGGCGCGAAAAAACTGCTCACATGATACCCGAATGAACCGTAATACGGATGCTCCTGTATCGCCATGATCTGTATGGCATTATAACCGTCCTTCACGATACGCGGCAGAACGTGTGTACGGAATTCCTCATACGTACCTGTCTTCTCCTCTTCTGAAGCCATACCGATATGGCACTCGTAAATCAGCAGTGGCGACGTATCCGGCCGGAATGTCTTTACTTCAAACTGATACGGATTTTCGGGCGCCCAGACTTGCGCGGAGAAGATTTTGGTCTGCTCGTCCTGCACCACCCGACGGCACCATGCAGGGATACGCTCTCCGCAGCCCCCTTCCCATTCGATGAGTAACTTGTATAAATCTTCGTGATGGAGGGCAGCAGCCGGCAAAACGATCTCCCAGTTGCCGTTGTCGAGAGGTTTCAGACGATAACTCTCGTTCTTTTCCCAGCCATTGAACGTCCCTATCAGATAGATAGCTGTGGCATGCGGCGCCCATTCGCGGAACACCCATCCATCCTCCGTCCGGTGCAATCCGAAATACAGATAACCCGATGCGAATTCGGCAAGGGTTTGTTTCCCGCCACAGGTTAATGTTTTCTCTTTTTCTATCGTACGGTGATAACGTCCTTCGATAGCGTCCGAATAAGGTTTCAGCCAAGGATCATTCTGAATTAGAGTCAATTTTTCCATCTTCCGTTCTTATTTATGTTTATTCCAGAGACCATATCAGCAACGAAGCATCTTATCTTAAACCCATGCTTTACGGTTTTTTGCCGTATGTACAGCCCATTTTCGCAACCGATGCAAAGCTACAAGATAAATTTCAATTCACCCACAGGCCGATAAAAATAAAACTCAAAGCGACTATGTTTTTTAAATATAGATGTGAGATGAACTTTTTTAGGTTCATTCTTCTTTGCTTTTGGAGAATCGATGTTGCTGTTGGAGCGATAAAAGCAGAAAATTCTTTCAATATTTCTATGCTCGAAGTAACCGTTTCAAATCACGCAAGAAGAACAGGAATTGACATCTCCCATTTTTTTGTTTTTGATATTTTTTCGGCAATAATTCGCACAAATATTTTGCAATTACATCTTTTTTCTTTTACTTTGCAACCGTTATCAAGATTTAAACAATATTTATGTATAATAATAACATCGGTATTCTTATTATTTCTATTCGACTTCTGGAAGAATCCGGAGGGTGGGATTGGAATATCGGCAACTGAAAAAGATACAAGCAGCATAAAGAAATAGCCTTTCTCACTCATTGGGTGGGAAAGGCTTTTTTTGTTACAAAACACAAAGAGCTATATTTAACTTATGGAACAAATTTATGTTTTCGACACGACCTTACGCGACGGGGAACAGGTTCCCGGATGTCAACTAAACACCATCGAGAAAATCCAGGTGGCCAAAGCCCTGGAGCTGCTGGGGGTAGATGTGATTGAGGCCGGATTCCCGGTGTCCAGTCCCGGCGACTTCAACTCGGTGGTTGAGATCTCCAAAGCCGTCACCTGGCCTGTTATATGTGCGCTCACACGTGCGGTGAAAAAAGACATCGAAATGGCTGCCGAATCATTGAAACACGCCAAACGCAAACGGATCCATACCGGTATCGGCACATCGGACATGCACATCAAACACAAGTTCAACTCCAACCGCGAAGAGATCATCGAACGTGCAGTGAAAGCGGTGAAATTTGCCCGCCGTTTTGTGGACGACGTGGAGTTCTACGCCGAGGACGCCGGCCGCACCGACAACGAATACCTTGCGCGGGTGGTACAGGCGGTGGTGAACGCGGGGGCAACTGTAATCAACATCCCCGACACCACGGGCTACTGTTTCCCGCACCAGTACGGCGCCAAAATAAAGTACCTCATTGATCACGTCGATTTGAAAGAGGCCATCCTCTCCACCCACTGCCATCAGGACCTGGGCATGGCTACGGCCAACACCCTTACAGGGGTGCTCAACGGCGCGCGGCAGGTGGAAGTAACCGTGAACGGAATCGGCGAACGTGCCGGAAACACCTCGCTCGAAGAGGTGGTGATGGCGCTCAAAAGCCATAGGGAACTGGGACTCGAGACGAACATCAACACAACCAAGATTCACTCGACGAGCCGACTTGTTTCAGCGCTGATGAACATGCCGGTACAGCCCAACAAAGCGATTGTGGGGCGGAACGCTTTCGCACACTCGTCGGGCATCCATCAGGATGGCGTGCTCAAGAATACGGATACCTACGAAATTATCGACCCCAAAGAGGTGGGCATCGACGATAACGCCATCGTCCTGACGGCAAGAAGCGGCCGTGCGGCGTTGAAAAACCGCCTGAGCCTGCTGGGAGTCGACCTCGATAACGGCAAACTCGACGACGTGTACCAGAAGTTTCTCGCGCTGGCCGACCGGAAAAAAGACATCAAAGACGACGACGTGCTGGCGTTGGCCGGCATCGAGTCGCGGCTGAACCGGATCAAGATCGATTACCTGCAAGTTACTTGCGGCGTAGGGCTGCGCCATGTGGCGAGCATCGGGTTGAACATCGCCGGCGAGCACTTCGAAGCCTCCGCCACCGGAAACGGGCCGGTCGATGCGGCCATCAAAGCGGTTAAAAAGATTATCAGCCGCGAAATGGTGATTCAGGAGTTCCTCATTCAAGCCATCAACCGCGGAAGCGATGATGTAGGAAAAGTGCACATGCAGGTAGCACACAACGGCATGTTGTACTACGGCTTTTCGGCCAATACCGACATCGTTTCGGCATCAGTCGAAGCTTTTATCGATGCGGTGAACAAGTTCGTGGAATAGCTCTCCGAAAAAGATAACAACGACAAAAACAGAAAATGACAAATCATACATCACAGACAAACAGTTCGAAGCCCTCGACCGGACAGAAGGGGGCGACCCTGTTCGATAAAATATGGGACGCTCACGTCGTTACCACGGTAAAAGAGGGGCCTACCCAACTCTACATAGACCGTCACTTATGCCACGAGGTAACCAGTCCGCAAGCTTTTGCCGGACTTCGTTCGCGCGGACTGAAAGTATTCCGTCCCGAACAGACGACCCTGACGGCTGACCACAACATCCCTACCGTGGGACAGGACCAACCCATTCGCGATCAGATTTCCCGTTTTCAAGTCGAAACGCTTGCCAAAAACGCACAGGAATTCGGGCTCACCTATTACGGACTGAACAATCCGAAGAACGGCATCGTGCACGTGGTAGGACCCGAAAACGGCTACACCCAACCGGGCATGACGATTGTCTGCGGCGACAGCCACACCTCTACGCACGGTGCTTTCGGCACTATTGCTTTCGGTATCGGCACGAGCGAGGTGGAGATGGTGCTGGCCTCGCAATGTATCTTGCAAACGCGACCGAAGACGATGCGTGTGAATTTCGAGGGCAAACTGGGCAAAAACGTGGGGGCGAAAGATATGGCGCTCTATATGATTTCGCAGCTCACCACGGGTGGTGCGACCGGCTACTTCGTGGAATACGCCGGCGAGGCCGTCCGCAACCTCACCATGGAGGAGCGGATGACGCTCTGCAACCTGAGCATCGAGATGGGCGCCCGGGGAGGGCTGATCGCTCCGGACGAAACGACCTTCTCCTATCTGAAAGGGCGTGAGTTCGCTCCCAAGGGCGAGAAGTGGGAAGAGGCGGTGGCTTATTGGAAGACGCTGAAAACCGATACCGACGCGGTATTCGACAAAGAGGTCTCTTTCGACGTGTCGAACGTCGGCCCGATGATCACCTACGGAACCAATCCCGGCATGGGCATGCCTGTCGACGGTGCCATCCCGCAGATGGAGGAGATCGATGAGGCGGGAAAAATATCGTTCGCAAAGTCGCTCGAATATATGGGTTTTGTTCCCGGCGAAAAGCTGGAGGGGAAAAGCATCGATTACGTGTTTCTGGGCAGTTGCACCAACGGCCGGATCGAAGATTTTCGCGTATTCGCCCATTATGTGAAAGGGAAACGCAAGGCCGACCACGTAACGGCATGGCTCGTGCCCGGAAGCTGGCAGGTGCACAAACAGATCGAAGCCGAAGGGCTGGACCGGATTCTGGAAGAGGCCGGATTCGAACTTCGTCAGCCCGGCTGTTCGGCCTGCTTGGCAATGAACGACGACAAAGTGCCCGCCGGCAAATATGCGGTATCGACCTCGAACCGGAACTTCGAGGGGCGTCAGGGCCCCGGAGCGCGTACCATTCTGGCCGGCCCGCTGGTAGCGGCCGCTGCGGCAGTTACAGGGAAAATAACCAACCCGTAAAAAGAACGCAAATTACGCGAATAACACAAATTTCCGCAATATGGTAACACAAGAGAACGCTCCTGCTTCGGTTCCTAAAGAACTCGTAGACATTATTATTACACAATTCTATCGCGTTTACAACGACTTAGGATACGGCTTTCTTGAGAAAGTCTATAAGAATGCGATGTATTTTGCATTGACCGATTCAGGACTGAAATGCGAAGTAGAGAAAAACATAACAGTGTACCATGACGGACGTGTAGTAGGAGATTATTTTGCCGATCTATTGGTTGAAGGCTGCATCATACTCGAACTAAAAACGTGCGAGAACATTGATCCGGCACACGAAGCTCAATTAATCAATTATCTGAAGGCAACAGAAATAGAAGTTGGCTATTTGCTGAATTTCGGCAGGAAATCCACTTTCAAAAAGAAAGTATATTCAAATCAGAGAAAATTTTATAATACAAAAAAGGACTTGCGTGAATTTGCGTTTTTTGTGCAATTTGCGTTCAAATAAGACTCATGGACAAATTTCAAACACTTACATCCACCTGTGTTCCGCTTCCCATCGAAAACGTGGACACAGACCAGATTATCCCGGCGCGCTTCCTGAAAGCGACCACGCGTGAAGGTTTCGGAAACAACCTTTTCGCCGACTGGCGTTACCACAAAGACGGTAGCCCGAAGTCCGACTTCGTACTCAACAATCCCACCTATTCCGGTCAGGTGCTGGTGGCAGGCAAAAACTTCGGAAGCGGCAGCAGCCGCGAACATGCCGCATGGGCTATTGCAGGTTACGGATTCAAGGTAGTCGTATCGAGCTTCTTTGCCGATATTTTCCGCAACAACGCTCTCAACAACGGTATTCTGCCCGTGGTAACGAGCGAAGGCTGCTTGAGCGAACTCTTCGCGTCGATCCACAACAATCCGAAAGCGACGGTTACGGTTAATCTGGAGGAGCAGACTATCCGGAACAACGAGACCGGCACGTCGGAATCGTTCGAGATCAACTCCTATAAGAAGGAGTGTCTCCTGAAAGGACTCGACGACATCGATTTCCTGTTAAGCAACCAATCGCTGACGGAGGCGTGGGAGAGCAGGGCAAACCGGTTCTGACAACCTGCCTGCGGGTTTGTTGCAACGCTTAATAAACGATTGAATATTGAAACATGCGTGATCTTCACGAATAAGCATAAAAACAATGACAACAATGAATCATTCACAACCGTTCGAGTCCTCGCCGAGGAAAATCGAAATCATGGACACCACACTGCGCGACGGCGAGCAGACCTCGGGCGTCTCGTTCGCGGCCGAAGAGAAGGTGAGCATCGTTCGTCTGCTCCTCGAAGAGCTGCACGTCGACCGGGTAGAGATCGCCTCGGCACGCGTATCGGAGGGGGAATTCGCTTCGGTACAAAAAATAGCCCAGTGGGCAAAGAAAAACGGACACATCGACCGGATTGAAATTCTGGGATTTGTAGACGGAAAAGCGTCGCTCGACTGGATTGCCGCCGCCGGATGCAACGTGGTGAATCTGCTTTGCAAAGGTTCTGAGAATCACTGCACGTATCAGCTACGGAAAACGGTGAACGAACATCTGGCCGATATCCGGTCGGTCATTGCCGATGCCAAAAGCCGCGGAATGACCGTAAACATCTACCTTGAAGACTGGTCGAACGGAATGCGCGACTCGCAAGCCTACGTCTTTGAAATGATGGACGAACTCCGGCACCAGCCCATCGCCCGCTATATGCTGCCCGACACCTTGGGCGTCTTAAATCCTTCGGAGACAAAAGAGTTCTGTGAAAAGATGGTGAACCGCTATCCCGATCTGCACTTCGATTTTCATGCCCACAACGATTACGATCTGGCGGTGGCCAACGTCTTCGAAGCGGTAAAAGCCGGTGTGCACGGCGTGCATGTAACCGTCAACGGTTTGGGCGAACGTGCCGGAAATGCGCCGGTTACCAGTGTAACGGCGCTGATCCACGACCAGTTGAAGTTCAAAACGAACATTGCCGAAGACAAACTCTACAGCATGAGCAAAGTGGTGGAGAGCTATTCCGGCGTGCGTATTCCCAACAACAAACCGGTCATCGGCGATAACGTCTTCACGCAGGTTGCCGGTGTACATGCTGACGGCGATAAAAAGAAGAACCTCTATTTCAACGATCTGGCACCGGAGCGTTTCGGCCGCTCGCGCGAATATGCGCTGGGGAAAAATTCGGGCAAAGCCAATATCCTCAAAAACCTCGAAGCCTTGGGCATCGAGGTGGACGACGAGGCGGCGAAAAAAATAACCGCCCACATTATCGAATTGGGTGATAAGAAAGAGCTGGTCAGCCCCGACGAACTTCCCTACATCGTCTCCGACATCCTGAAAAACGGTATTGAGAACCAGAGTATCAAGATACTCAACTATTCGCTGATGCTTACTGAGGGGATGCGTCCTACGGCTACCGTGAAACTCTCTATCGGAGGGCAGGTTTACGAACAGTCGGCTGCGGGCGAAGGACAGTACCACGCGTTTTCAAAAGCGATGTACAAGATTTACAAAAGCCTCGACAAGCCGACCCCCGAATTGCTCGATTACGTGGTGGTCATCCCTCCGGGCGGAAAAACGAACGCTTACGTGCAAACGATTATCACCTGGAAGTTCGACGGAAAAGTTTTCAAAACGAGGGGACTGGATGTCGATCAGACGGCTGCCGCCATCAAAGCGACCATGAAGATGCTCAACATGATTGAGAAAGGAAATATCCCCGTCATCAACCATATGCAGTTGCCGTAAGGGAAAAAAATCAGAAATAATAAGAAGTAAAAAATCAGATATCAGCAATTTTATACAACAATGAAAATCAATATAGCAGTATTAGCCGGTGACGGCATAGGCCCCGAAATCATGGCGCAGGCGTTGCACGTAACGCAGGCCGTTTGCGATCGGTTCGGACATGAATTATCGTACGAAGAGGCCATGGTGGGCGCGTGTGCTATCGATGCCGTGGGCGATCCCTATCCGCCGGAAACGCACGCTCTGTGCATGCAGTCCGACGCGGTGCTTTTTGGCGCAATCGGCCATCCCAAATTCGACAACGATCCCAACGCCAAGGTGCGCCCCGAGCAGGGTTTGCTTCGTATGCGCAAGCAATTGGGACTGTACGGAAACATCCGCCCCGTGATGACTTTTCCTTCGCTGGTCCACAAATCGCCGCTCCGTGCCGACCTCGTCTCCGGAGCCGATTTCGTATGCATCCGCGAGCTTACCGGCGGCATGTACTTCGGTCGTCCGCAGGGACGGAGCGAAGACGGCAATACGGCCTATGACACCTGCGTTTACACCCGCGAAGAGGTAGAACGCATCCTGCATCTGGCTTACAAGTTTGCCGCGCAGCGGCGCAAAAAAGTAACCGTGGTGGATAAGGCGAACGTGATCGCTACCTCACGCTTGTGGCGGCAAATCGCGCAGGAGATCGCGCCGCAGTACCCCGACATCGAAACCGATTACCTCTTCGTGGACAATGCCGCCATGCACATCATCCAGTGGCCGAAGAGTTTCGACGTGCTCGTTACCGAAAACCTTTTCGGCGATATCCTCACCGATGAGGCCTCGGTCATCACCGGATCGATCGGACTGCTGCCTTCGGCCTCGATCGGACTGCACACGTCGCTCTTCGAACCGATTCACGGGTCGTATCCGCAGGCGGCAGGCAAGAACATCGCCAATCCGCTGGCCATGATTCTCTCGGCCGCACTCATGTTCGAATACGGTTTCGACCGGATGGAGGAGGGCACGCTGATCCGTCGCGCGGTAAACGACTCCATCAATGCGGGCATCGTAACCGAAGACCTTGCCGACGGCGGAAAAGCCTACACCACAAGTGAGGTAGGCAAATGGATAACCCGATACATCGCAGAAGAGGCATGAATGAAAAACCGAACAGCGCCACCTCTATGCAGGGACGCCGGCATGACGCGCGAACAGAAAAAAAGCCCGCCCGTTAGGAAAGTCACCTTTACTCAGGGAAGTGATTCCGGTGCGATTCGAACGCACGACCCACAGCTTAGAAGGCTGTTGCTCTATCCAGCTGAGCTACGGAACCCTGTTTTTTGCGGTTGCAAAGATAGGAAAGGTTTTTTTTCTGCCAAAAGAATAAAACTTGAATGACCTTCGGAAAGATCGCATTTTTTAACGCTTTTTATCTTGGTCTTCGTAGAAATACCGGTAACGCCCCACACGGGAGTACACCCCTTGAATGTCTCCTTTGGTATCCCTGTATGAACCGCTCTCGATCGGAACATCCGGAAGATACTTGACAGGAGTACCGTAAATACCCAGATAATACAAATCCGGATTGATGATCACTTCATTCGTCAACGGCGACCCGGCATAGCGCAGCACATTGCAGACATAACCTTTATTCTCGATCTTTCGGGACGAAAGCTGGACGGTATAATAACGCCCTTCCGGCTCTTCAATGATCGTAATGCTGTTCGAACGTTTCCGGGCATTCAGATAATCATACCGAAAGTGAATGACAGACCGTTTATTCAAAATCTCGACTCTCGATAAATATCCGCCCTGATCATAATGATATCTTAACTGAACATACAGATTGCTGTCTTTCCAGACTTCCATATCTTCAACGAATCCGTGATCTTCGAGCGACAGGATTTTATACTCATATGCTTTATCGTAGTACGTATAATCGTATCCATACCGGATTCGCGGATGTTTCTTATCCCACGAGATGTGCTTTCGGTCTTCACCGATCATTCCCTTGCGAAATCCCACGATCTTTACTCTCCCTGTTTTCTGTTGTTCCAGCATCAATTCGGTGTAAACGGAATCAAGAGCATACGCTTTCATACCGACGCTAAGCAGCGATGTCTCGATATGAATTCCGTTATTATTGATTCTGTTCCCGTGTTCATCGATCTCAATCAGATCGGAAGTGTGCACTTCACATCCTGCCATGCCAACGAACAGGAAGAAAATCCGGAAACTTTTCCATGCATTCTGTAAGTGGTATATGCTCATATTTTTGTTTTTATACGATGCAAAAATAATAAAAAAACAATACACTTAGGAACTTAAAGAATAAATGCTTGTTTTTTTCTTTTTATTTAAGGAATCAGAACGGATATCCGACGGCGAAATGCCATGCGAACTGATCGGTCAGGTTGGGGCGAGTAATGGCCCATTTGCGATGACCGATTTCCTGCGGGTTGTAGGCTTTCATTCCCGTGTCAAGACGAATCAGAAAATAATCGAAGTCAAGTCTCACTCCTAATCCGTACGAAAGAGCGATTTCTTTATAAAAGCGGGTAAGATCAAAATGCCCTTGAGGTTGATAGTCGTATTTGCGGACGGTCCAGATATTGCCGGCATCAATATAGGCGGCTAACTCGATTTTCCAAAACAGTTTAGTACGATATTCCAGATTCGCATCAAGGCGGAGGTCGCCTACCTGGTTGACGAACGTCGTAGCATCGGTGACAGACATGCTTCCGGGTCCCAGCGAACGTACCGACCATCCGCGGTTGCTGTTCGCGCCACCGGCAAAATACCGACGGGTGAAGGGCAGTTCCTTGCTGTTTCCATAAGGATAACCGATGCCGGCACCGAGGTGGAAGGCGAAAGAGTTGCGATTGTCGATCGTCAGGCTTCGTGCAAAATCGATATCACCTTTGACGAATTGCGAATAATGTGTACCGAAAAGTTTGTAACGGCCGTCGGCATCTTTTTTATTCAACAAGTTCGATAATCCGTACAGAATATTCCCTGCCAGTTCGACGGACAAACGCAGCGAGTAAGTACTTCGCCCGCGTTTCATCGGGTCGTAGTTATTAAACGAGTATGTATAGCCTGAGCTGACGATGAACAGGTCAGAATAGTTGTATTTGGCCGTGATTTCCGGCAAGGTATTGCGAAATGCCGTATCGACATGAAGCATATAGATATAGTCTACATCGAGCAATTTAAACGTATGACGGGCCAGATTATTCGTCCGGTTCTGCCAGATATAGTTCCAGCCACCGGAAAGGATGGCACGCCGGTATTCCGGTCGGTGCTGCTGGTCGTAGCTGAATTTAAATTCGGTTGTGGCACGTACTTTTCGGCGGAAGTCGTAACTTGTAAACGGGAAAACGAATGTAGGAAAAAGCATGGATGCTTCGCCGGCAAATTCCCAATAGCTCCCCCATCCGGCCTGACTGTTCCCGCCCGATAGCGCTTCGTATGCCCCCCGTACTTTAGCCGTAAAGAGCTCCGAGCCACCGAACAGATTACGGTGCTGATAGTTCAGGCTCGATGCGAAGCCCAGATCCCCACTCGAGTTGGTTCCTTCTATTTCGATGCCGAAACCTTGTGTTTGGGCCGGAGCGGTAAGGATGGTACAGTCGAGTTTGAGTGTGTCGTTTTCCTCGCGTTCATCGTAGCGGATATTGACATGGCGCAAGGCTCCCAGATTGGCAAACGCGGAGTAGGTCAGTTCCATATTGCGATCGCTGTACAGCTGTCCGGGCAAAAGGTAGCAGCAGCGCGCAAGGACCCTGGGCCGCAGGCGATGCTTTCGGGTACTGTGGTAAATCCATACGTTGCGTTTCCATACGGAGTCGACCGGTACGATGTGCGTATATTCCTGTGATAAGGGGTCATAGCCTGTCACAACGCTCACCTTATTCAGGTAATAACGCCGGTGAGGACGTTCTTTGGTCGAATCGGAGGGCATAACCGAACGGAAGGGTTTGAGATGCAAGTCAAGGTCGACGAGTTGTTGATTTTGTAGACTGTCTGCCCGGAAATAAATATAATCGCGATTAAAAGCATAGTACCCGCGTCGGCGCAGCAACATGGTGATACGTTGCCGTTCCTGATCGAGCACGTCGCGATCGAAAAGATTGCCGGGCTGTACCAATGGCGTGTATTCTTCGGAAGCTGGACGGAACAGCCCTTTCAACCACGATACCTTCGAAACTTTCAAGTGAAGGATACTGTCGATACGTGCGTCGTTCACCCTCGTGCGGTATTCCCGGATTCGGTAAGGTTCGCCGGCAGTGATCGTATAATGCACGGTTGCTTTTTTATATTTAGACGTATCAATGGCGTAATGAACATCGGCACGTATGAATCCTTTGTTGATCATGTACCGGTGAAGTTCGTCACGCGACGGCCCGACAAGGGTTGTGTCAAGAATCTCAGGAGGCTCTCCGATGCGACGCAACAGTTTGTTGAACCATCGCTTCTCGTTTCGTCCCGACCAACTATAGACATACAGCGGCCATTTCAAGATACCGAACACTTTATAGTTGGGCTGTTGACGGAGATACGACCGGAGGTCGTCCGCTTTAATGCGACGGTCATCGACCGAAAGGTCTACTTTATCCAATAAATATTCATCATGTCCCACATACTTTGTTGTGCTGCATGACCAGCAACATGCAACAAGGCTTATACACAGAATCAGGTAGACATATCGGCTCATATCGTCTTTTAGCTGCACAAATGTACGCGAAATAAATTATTTGACGTATTTTTGAGTTCCTAAAAATGATGCGGCATGTTGAGTAAATCAAAAATGAAACAGGTACGTGCGCTGGAGATGAAGAAGTACCGGGATGCGCAACAATTGTTTGTGGCAGAGGGAAACAAATTGGTGACGGACTTGATGAAGGCTTTCGAATGCAAATGGCTGGCAGCCCGCTCGTCGTGGATCGAGGTGCAACCTGACTTACGTACCGGCGAAGTAATCGAAGTCCGTGACGACGAAATGCGTAAGATCAGTCTGCTAAAGACACCTCAGGAGGTACTGGCCGTTTTCAGCCGACCCACATACCGGCTCGACGAAGCTGATCCAAACTCACAACTCATCCTTGCCCTCGACGGTATTCAAGACCCCGGCAATCTGGGCACAATCATCCGGCTGGCCGACTGGTTCGGTATCGCACACGTCGTTTGCAGTACGGATACGGCCGACGCTTTCGGCCCGAAGGCCGTACAGGCTACGATGGGGGCTTTGGCTCATGTGCAGATTCATTATACCGATCTGGCCGGATATCTCCAACGGCACCGGACCCGGTGTTACGGCACGTTCCTCGACGGTGAGAACCTGTATCGGAAGAAATTGTCGCCTAACGGCATTCTCGTGATGGGTAATGAAGGGAACGGCATCCGACCGGCTGTCGAAATGCAGATCAACGAACGACTTTTTATCCCCAACTTCCCCGAAGGACACGAATGTGCGGAATCATTGAATGTGGCTGTCGCCGCAGCCGTCGTTTGTGCCGAATTTCGGCGACAAGCGATACAATCGCCTGTTTTATGATATGACAGGAAAAGGTGGTTAATGTAGGGGCGAACCCCTGTGTTCGCCCTTTGGGGTTGGGTTATCCGAACGCAAATTTCGCAAATGGCGCGAATAACCGCCTTTGTCATTCCGAACACCGTGAGGAATCCCGCGGAGTAAAAGAAAGAGATTCTTCGCTTACGCTCTGAATGACAAATTAATTGTTAATTGTCAATGGTTAATGGTTATGCCGGATACATGATTTGGCGTGTACCACGCATAACAATTGAAAAACAGCCCTGAAAGGGCGTAATAATTCAGCCCAATGTGCAGCGAAGCGAAGCGTTGGGAAAAAAGGGCAACCCCCTCGGCGGAGGGCTGAAAGCCTGACATAATTCAATGGTTAATGGTTAATTGTCAATTGTTATGTGCCCGAACGCAGAGGAACATCCCCCCCTCCCCCCCCTTCAAAGGGGGAAAGAGCGAAGCGAAGCGTTGGGAAAACAGACCGAACGCAAATTTCGCAAATGGCGCAAATCAACGCGAATAACTGTGTTTGTCATTCCGAACACCCCCTCTGTCATTCCGAACGCAGTGAGGAATCTCGCGAGGAAGAGGAAAGAGATTCTTCGCTTACGCTCTGAATGACAAATTAATTGTTAATTGTCAATG
>ERZ772967.155-NODE-155-length-57487-cov-9.374721_pt1 | contig 57487 bp, 48 predicted proteins | sample MGYA00511677_ERZ772967 | MGnify/ENA primary metagenome ERZ772967 (study PRJEB29015, sample SAMEA2737931) | human oral metagenome | biome: human oral; feature: human-associated habitat; material: dental | place: China | collected 2146 ...
CTGCTGGTGATTGCCGTCTGGATGCAGACGCCCTTCAACATCTGGAAGAGCTGAACGATGCGAGCGATCAAGGATTTCTTTTCGAGTTTCCTGCTGCTTGAGCTGCTCAAGGGCATGAAGCTGACCGGGCGTTACATGTTCGCCCGCAAGATCACCGTGCAGTACCCCGAGGAGAAGACGCCGCTGTCGCCGCGTTTCCGTGGCCTGCACGCGCAGCGCCGCTACCCCAACGGCGAAGAGCGCTGCATCGCCTGCAAGCTGTGCGAGGCCGTCTGCCCGGCCATGGCCATCACCATCGAATCGGCGGTGCGCGCCGATGGCCAGCGTCGCACCACCCGGTACGACATCGACCTCACCAAGTGCATCTTCTGTGGCCTCTGCGAGGAGTCCTGTCCGGTCGATTCGATCGTCGAGACGCACATCTTCGAATATCACGGCGAGAAACGCGGCGACCTGTACTTCACCAAGGACATGCTGCTGGCCGTGGGCGATCGCTACGAGGCCGAGATCGCAGCGGCCCGTGAAGCCGATGCCCCCTATCGCTGAGCAAGGACGGTCGGCAACATGGATGTCACAACAGTCTTGTTTTTCGTCTTTTCGCTGGTGACGGTCGGTGCCGCCACCCGCGTGATCACGGCCCGCAACCCGGTGCACAGCGCGCTGGCGCTGGTGCTCACCTTCGTGTCCTCGGCGGCCATCTGGCTGCTGATGAAGGCCGAGTTCCTCGGCATCGTGCTGGTGCTGGTGTACGTGGGCGCCGTGATGGTGCTGTTCCTCTTCGTGGTGATGATGCTCGACATCGACCTCGACAGGCTGCGCGCCGGCTTCTGGCGCTCGCTGCCGGTGGCGCTGTTCGTGGCCGCCATCATCGTGGTCGAACTGGCGCTCGTGCTGTGGGCCCATTTCGGCGGTGCGCTGGAGACCGATGCGCCGCCGCTGCCGGCCGACTACGACAACGCGAAGGCCCTGGGCGAGCTGCTCTACACCGGCTACATCTATCCGCTCGAGATCGCCGGCATGGTGCTGCTGGTGGCCATGGTTGCCGCCATCTCGCTGACCATCCGCCGGCGCAAGGACAGCAAGTCGCAGAACCCCGGCCAGCAGGTGCGCGTGCGTGCCGCCGACCGGGTGCGCCTGGTCAGCATGCCGGCCGTGAAGCCCGAGCCGCCGCAACCGCCGGCCGAAGACGGTGACGCAGCAGGGCAGGGGGCGGCGCCGGCCGACGGCAAGCCTGCTGCCGGCGATGCGAAGCCCGCTGCCGGTGAGACTGGCGCCGCGGGGAGCAAGCCCGCAGCGGATGCCAGGGCCGTGCCCGCCGACGGCAAGCCGGCTTCCGCCGCTGCACCTGCAGGCAACGCGCCGGCTGCGCCTGCCACCGGCACTGCGCCTGCACCGTCCACGCCTGCTGCCGCCCCGGCTGCCGGTCCCGCACCGGCCGGCACCGCCAGCACGCCTCCCTCCGGCCCGGCCCCGGCTGCGGGTCCGCAAAAATCGTGAGAAGGACGCAACGATGACCGCTTTACTGCAACTGGGCCTGGCCCATTACCTGACACTCGGGGCCATCCTCTTTTCGATCGGCGTGGTCGGCATCTTCCTCAACCGCCGCAACCTGATCGTCGTGCTGATGTCGATCGAGCTGATGCTGCTCGCCGTCAACATGAACTTCGTGGCCTTCTCGCACTACATGGGTGATCTGGCCGGCCAGATCTTCGTGTTCTTCATCCTGACGGTTGCGGCGGCCGAGTCCGCCATCGGTCTGGCGCTGCTGGTCGTGCTGTTCCGTCAGTTCCATTCCGTGTCCGTCGAGGATCTCGACCATCTGAGGGGCTGAGCCGATGAAAACAGCTTATCTGCTGGTGCCTTTTGCACCGCTGGTCGGATCGATGCTGGCAGGGTTTGCCGGCAAGGCACTCGGCCGCACCAACACCCACCGTGTCGCCATCCTGGGCGTGCTGGTGTCGCTGCTGGCCTCGCTGTGGGTCATGAACGATGTCTGGCAGGGCAACACCTTCAACGGGCCGCTCTACACCTGGGCCATCATCGGTGAGCTGCGCATGGAAGTGGGCTTCCAGATCGACCAGCTCACGACGATGATGATGGTGGTGGTCACCTTCGTGTCGCTGATGGTGCACATCTACACCATCGGCTATATGGAGGAAGATCCCGGCTACCAGCGTTTCTTTTCCTACATCAGCCTCTTCACCTTCTCGATGCTGATGCTGGTGATGTCCAACAACCTGCTGCAGCTCTTCTTCGGCTGGGAGGCGGTGGGTCTGGTCTCGTACCTGCTGATTGGCTTCTGGTACACCAAACCGTCGGCCATCTACGCCAACCTGAAGGCCTTCATGGTCAACCGGGTGGGTGACTTCGGCTTCGTGCTGGGCATCGGCCTGATCTACACCTGGACCGGCACGCTCGACTACGCCGAGATCTTCCAGAAGGCGCCCGAGCTGGCCCATGTCACCATCAACCTCATCGGTGACGCCCAGTGGTCGCTGATCACCGTCACCTGCATCTGCCTGTTCGTGGGTGCGATGGGCAAATCGGCGCAGTTCCCGCTGCACGTCTGGCTGCCCGACTCCATGGAAGGCCCGACCCCCATCTCCGCGCTGATCCACGCCGCCACCATGGTGACGGCCGGCATCTTCATGGTCAGCCGCATGTCGCCGCTCTACGAGATGTCGGAAGTGGCGCTGTCCTTCGTGATGATCATCGGTGCCATCACCGCCTTCTTCATGGGCCTGATGGGCATCATCCAGAACGACATCAAGCGTGTGGTCGCGTATTCCACGCTGTCGCAGCTGGGCTACATGACGGTGGCCCTGGGCGCCTCCGCCTACAGTGTGGCCGTGTTCCACCTGATGACGCACGCCTTCTTCAAGGCACTGCTGTTCCTCGGGGCCGGTTCGGTCATCATCGGCATGCACCACGACCAGGACATCCGTCACATGGGCGGGCTGCGCAAATACATGCCCATCACCTGGCTCACCTCGCTGATCGGCTCGCTGGCACTGGTCGGTACACCGTTCTTCTCGGGCTTCTACTCCAAGGAGTCGATCATCGAAGCGGTGCACCATGCCAACGTGCCCGGCGCCGGCATCGCCTACTGGGCGCTGCTCTCGGGCGTGTTCGTCACGGCCTTCTACTCGTTCCGGATGTACTTCCTGGTCTTCCATGGCAAGCCGCGCTTTGCCGCCGCCCATGAGGCGCACGGGGCAGGGCACGGAACGGCCGGGCACGGCGCTGCACACGGCCATGCCGATGCTGTCGTTGCCAGCGCGGCAGCCGCCGGCGTCAACGTCGACACGATCACCATCACGGGAGACGGGGCCGATACGATCACGATCACCGGAGACCAGGTCGACACCATCACGATCACCGGAGATGCAGTCGACACGATCACCGGCCACGACGCGCATGGCCACGATGCACATGGTCATGGCCATGGCGACCACCACGCCCACGTGCCGCACGAGTCCCCGTGGGTCGTGACGGTGCCGCTGGTACTGCTGGCCATTCCGTCGATCATCATCGGCGCCATCGCGGCCGATGCCTTCATCACCGGCCGCTACTTCGAGGGCGTGATCACGGTCTTCGACAAACACCCGGCCATGGAGGCGCTGACGCACCACTGGCACGGCTGGGTGGCCATGGCGCTGCACGGCTTCACCTCGCTGCCGTTCTGGCTGATGGTCGCCGGCATTGCCACCGCCTGGTACTTCTACCTGGTGAACCCGGCCATTCCGGCTCGCCTGCAGCAGACGTTCAAGGGCATCTACACGGTTCTCGAGAACAAGTACTACCTCGACCGTTTCAACGAGTGGTTCTTTGCCGGCGGCGCCCGCCGCGTGGGTGGCGCGCTGTGGAAGCGTGCCGACCAGGGCCTGATCGACGGCCTGATGGTCAACGGCAGCGCCCGCCTGGTGGGCTGGTTCTCCCGCGTGCTGCGTCAGGGGCAGACAGGATTCCTCAATCACTACGCCATCGCCATGATCATCGGGCTGGCCTTCCTGCTGTTCTGGTTCCTTCCCTTCCTGGCCCGCGTGCAATAGACCGATCATGGAACAGATGACAGAGACAATGGGCATGGGCTGGCTGAGTGCCGCCATCTGGGTACCGATCATCAGCGGCGTCATCGTGCTGGCGGTCTGTAATGAGCAACGCGCCAATCTCGCGCGCTGGCTGTCGCTGCTGGGCTCGGTGCTGGGCTTTGCCGTCACCATCCCGCTCTACACCGGTTTCGACACCACGACGGCGGCGCTGCAGTTCGTCGAACGCATGCCCTGGATCGAGAGCCTGGGCATCAACTACGCACTGGGCATCGACGGCCTGGCCGTGTGGATGGTGCTGCTCACCGCCTTCATCACCATCGTGGTGGTGGTGGCCGGCTGGGAGGCCATCAGGGACCGCACTCACCAGTATCTGGGCGCCTTCCTGATCCTCTCGGGGCTGATGATCGGCGTGTTCGCGGCGGCCGACGGGATGCTCTTCTACGTGTTCTTCGAGGCCACGCTCATTCCGATGTACATCATCATCGGGATCTGGGGCGGCCCGAACCGCGTCTACGCCGCCTTCAAGTTCTTCCTCTACACCCTGCTGGGGTCGCTCCTCACCATGGTGGCCATGATCTACCTGTATCTGGCCTCCGGCAGCTTCGACATCCAGGTCTGGCACCAGCTGCCGCTGGGCATGACCGAGCAGGTGCTGATCTTCCTCGCCTTCATGCTGGCCTTTGCGGTCAAGATCCCGATGTGGCCGGTGCATACCTGGCTGCCCGATGCCCACGTCGAAGCGCCGACCGGTGGTTCGGTGGTGCTGGCCGCCATCATGCTGAAGCTGGGGGCCTATGCGTTCCTGCGCTTTTCGTTGCCCATTGCGCCCGATGCCAGCCACTATCTGGCACCGATGATGATCACCATGTCGCTGGTGGCCGTCATCTACATCGGTCTGGTCGCGCTGGTGCAGGCCGACATGAAGAAACTGGTGGCGTACTCGTCGATTGCCCACATGGGCTTCGTCACGCTGGGCTTTTTCATGTTCAACGAAACTGGCATGCAGGGCGCCGTCGTGCAGATGATCTCGCATGGCTTCGTGGCCGGCGCCATGTTCCTGTGCATCGGCGTGATGTACGACCGCCTGCACAGCCGGCAGATTGCCGACTACGGCGGCGTCATCAACCGCATGCCGAAGTTCGCTGCGCTGTTCCTGCTGTTCTCGATGGCCAACGCCGGCCTGCCGGCCACCTCCGGATTCGTCGGTGAGTTCCTCGTCATCCTGGGCGCCGTGCAGTTCGACTTCTGGATCGGCTTCCTGGCCGCCACCGCCCTGATCTGGGGTGCCGCCTACTCGCTGTGGATGTACAAGCGCGTCGTCTTCGGCGCCGTGGCCAACCCGCACGTCGAGGAGATGGAGGACGTCAACCGTCGCGAATTCTGGCTGCTGATGCTCATGGCTGCCTTCGTGCTCTTCATGGGCCTGTATCCGAAGTTCTTCACCGACCTCATCCAGGTCTCGGTCGAGAACCTGCTGCAACACCTTTCCCACACCAAGCTCAAGTAAGAGGGATGGCCGTGTCACTGACCCTGCATGATCTCAATCTGGCAGCACTGGCGCCGGAAATCCTGCTGATGCTTGGCATCTGCGTCTTCCTGGTCATCGAGGCCGTCACGGGCCGGACCCGGCCGATGCCGGCCGACCGCCTGGCCCTGGCCACGCTGGTGCTGCCGCTCGGTGCCGTGCTCTGGCAGTATGGCCATGGCCAGCAGTACGCCTTCGGCACCATGTACATCGCCGACGAGCTGGCGTACCTGCTCAAGCTCTGCGGCATCATCTGCACCGCCAGCATCATCGTCTACTCGCGGCGCTATGCGGCCGAACACAGCATCCGCCAGAGTGACCTGTACGTGCTGGCGCTCTTCTCGCTGCTGGGCCAGATGGTGATGATCTCCGGCGGCAACCTGCTGGTGCTCTACCTTGGCCTAGAACTGATGTCGCTGTCGCTGTACGCCGCCATCGGCCTGCGCCGCGACTGGATGAAGGGCACCGAAGCCGCCATGAAGTACTTCGTGCTGGGCGCGCTGGCCTCGGGCTTCCTGCTCTATGGCATGTCCATGGTCTATGGCGCCACCGGCTCGCTGGGCATTGCCGACATCGTCAACCGCGTCTACAGCGGCATGGCCTCGCAGCAGGTGCTGGCCTTCGGCGTGGTGTTCCTGGTGGCCGGCCTGGCCTTCAAGCTGGGTGCCGTACCGTTCCACATGTGGGTACCCGACGTGTACCAGGGCGCGCCCACCGCAGCCACGCTGCTGGTGGCCGCCGGTCCCAAGCTGGGCGCCTTTGCACTGCTGTTCCGCCTGCTGGGCGAGGCCACCATCGAGCTGGCCCCCATCTGGCAGCAGATGCTGGTCATTTTGGCCGTGCTGTCGCTGGCCATCGGCAACATCGTGGCCGTGGCCCAGAGCAACCTCAAGCGCATGCTGGCCTATTCCACCATCTCGCAGGTCGGCTTCGTGCTGCTGGGTGTGGTAGGCGTGTACGCGGGTGAAGGTTTCCCGCCCTCCGACCAGGCATTCGGCGCAGGCATGTTCTACATGATCAGCTATGTGCTCACCACCTTGGGCACCTTCGGCATGATCCAGCTCATCGCCCGTGAAGGCTTCGAGGCCGAGGAGATCAGCGACTTTGCCGGCCTGGCCCGTCGCAGCCCCGTTCTGGCCTTCATCATGGCGGTCATGATGTTCTCCCTGGCAGGCATTCCGCCGCTGATCGGCTTCTATGCCAAACTGGCCGTGCTGAAATCGGTGGTCGCCGCCGGCTACACCTGGCTGGCCGTGTATGCCGTGATGATGTCACTGATCGGTGCCTTCTACTACATCCGTGTGGTGAAGGTCATGTTCTTCGACAAACCGGCCGACGAGGCGCCCTTGCCCGTCGACGGCCAGGCCCGTGCCCTGATGATGGCCAACGGCGCCGCCGTGCTGCTGCTGGGTATCATGCCCGGGTCGTTGATGGCCCTGTGCATCGCTGCCGTGCGCAGCGCCTGGAATCTGGGCTGACCGGGGGCAACGAACTACCTCTCTCATCCTGGGGACCCTCTGCAAAAGTCCTGCGGCACTTTGGTCTCCATGCTCGGGCGATCCGGCGTTGCCATTTGCCGCCAATAGCCCTGCTATTGCCGCCAGGGCGCCTTCTGGCTCATCCTGATCCTGGGCTCAAAGCGCTCGCAGACTTTTGCAGAGGGTCCCTGGTAACGCCGGACAGACTGGACACCGTTTCCGTCTGTCCGGCGTTTCTGCGTTCGGGCGCCACTGGAACTGTCCTGCGGCACTTTTCGGGCGTCACGGAAAACATTCTGTGCCACTTCGGTCCATACTCTACTGCCGGCAGGGGGCCGGAGCATCCCGCTTCGCGCCCGACAGGTAACGTCAAAATGGCGCAGTTGCCGGCAGGCTGCCTTCTGGCGCGTGCCGATTCCTGGTCCAAAGTGCTCGCAGACTTTTTCAGCGGCTCCCAGGGCGATCATCTGGCAGAATGCCTTGCACAACCTATGGAAACCATGATGTCCCAGCCAGAAAATACGCCTTTCATCACCCAGCCGGTGCTGGATGTCACCAGCAGCATTCCCGATCACATCGACCCCACCGTCGCCCGTACGTATCCGGGCCTGGCCGAAACCACCCTGAAGCGTGAGCTGGTCTATCAGGGGCGCTTTCTGAAGGTGCGGCGCGACACCGCCCGCATGCCCGATGGCAGCACCAACACCCGGGAGTTCGTCATGCACCCGGGGGCGGCCGCCATGGTGCCGCTGGACAGCGAGGGCAGGGTGCTCATCGAGCGGCAGTTCCGCTACGGCCCCGGCAACGTCTACATCGAGATTCCGGCCGGCAAGAAGGATCCGGGCGAAGACAGCTTCACCACCGCCCGTCGCGAGCTGATCGAAGAAACCGGCTACCGGGCGCACAGCTGGGCGCATCTCACCCGCATCCACCCCGCCATCGGCTTTGCCGACGAGGTGATGGACATCTACCTGGCACGTGACCTCGAAAAGGTCGAACGCTCGCTGGACGCGGGCGAGTTCGTCGAAACCGAATGGGTCACGCTCGGCTGGCTAGTGGACGAACTGCGTGCCCACCGCCTGCTGGATGTGAAAACCCAGATCGCCGTGCACTGGCTGCAGGACTTCACCGAAGGGCGCCTGCCGTGGCCGGCCTTCGACCTGAAGGGATAGAGCGGTCCACCGTGCCTGGTACCCGCAGGTATCAGGCCATCAGGTAGCGTTTGCTCCCGCGCGCAGCGGCAGCCGATCCCACGCCTGCGTCACCTCCGCCACCGTGATGGCCGTCATGTCGGGCCGGCCCTCACGGAAGGCCTGCAGTACATGTACGGGCGTACTGCCCCCACGTGGCCGGATTTCCACCGGATCGGCCACACCGAACAGCACCACCAGCGGGCAGCCCACGGCCGCAGCCGTATGACCCGGCCCCGTGTCCACCGTGACCATGCCGGCTGCGCGTGCCTGCAGGGCCAGCAGACGCGGAATGGGCAGCTCCGTGGCCACATTGAAGGCACTGGGCACACCGGCCCGTTGCAGCAGCTCGTCATTCAGGTCTGCCTCGGGCGGTGCCCCCACCAGCAGAATTACTGCCTCAGGGTGCCGTTTGGCCAGCATGCGGATCACCGCCGCCCAGTTTTCCTCGGGCCACCACTTGGTGTTGGTGCTCATCCGGCGGCGCACACCCGTGCGCATGGTGCGCCGGTTGCCCGCCTGCACCAGAATCAGCGGTTTGCCCAGCCACTGGTGGCTACCCAGCCAGCCTTTCACCTCGGCCTGCATGGCGGGAGAAATGTGCAGGGTGGGATCCTGCATGGCCTGGGAAACGTGCTCATCCCGCGCTGAGCCAGCCTCATGTGCGTCACGGGCGTGTTCCCCGTCGGGTGGCCGGGAATTGGGCTGGGAGTTAGGCTGGGAGTTAGGCTGGGAGTTGGGCTGGGAGTTGGGCCGGGAATTGGGCCGGGAATTGGGCTGGGAGTCGGACTGGGACGTCAACCCCGCCGTGCGGGTTTGGGAACGGAATGCCGTCCACGCCGCAAACCTTTCTGGCATCTGCAACGCCACACGCTGGTGGAAATCCACCAGATGCTCACCATCACGCATGCCCACCGCCCGGGCGCGCACCACGCAGTCATCACCCAGACCTGCGCGGGCCAGCAGGGGCAGCAGCTTCTCATCGAAGTCGCAGTACCACACCGGGCGTGGTCCCCGTGCACGCAGTCCTGCCAGCAGCGCGCGTTTCTCGGCGCTCAGCCACCAGGGCAGCTTGCGCTTCTTCAGCAGAAAGATCTCTCCCACACCGGGCTGGCCCTCGTAGAGCGGACGCACCCAGCCGCCGGCCGACAGAATGTCCACGGGGGCGCCGAAGCGCTCGCTCAGCAGCCGGATCATCGGCTGGACCAGCACCAGGTCGCCCATGGCGCCGAAGCGCACCAGGAGCGGGCGGGGAGGGGAGGAAGCGGCGGAACGGCGTTCTGTCATGGGGGCATGGGATGGGGGCGGCGCTGATGCAGATGGCGCATCAACCCGTGGACGTTGTGATGATAGCGCCTGCCTGTGTCGATCAGGCCAGCTTCGGGTAGAATGGCCGCTTCGCCAGTGGCGTTTCCTGCCTGCAGGGTACGCCCCGTGCACCATCGCCGGGCCCGTCGCGCATGTGCCGACATCCTCGAGGCCCGAGGGTTTGCGGGCCATCCCTGGTCTGGTCAAACCATCCGGAAGCGTGGGGGAGTGGTTTAACCCAGCTGACTTGAAATCAGCCGACCGGCAACGGTCCGTGAGTTCGAATCTCACCGCTTCCGCCAGTTTTCTGGCAGTTACGTCCGCTCAGCCAGCAGGAAAAATTCGCCAGGAGCGTGACGCAGGACCTCGTTCGATAGCGCCAGCGATTGTCGGCCGTGCCGAGGTTCCTGATCATGGCGGCGATTCCAAAAGGAGCCCCGCCATGCCATCAAGTTTTCGGTTCCGCGAACCAGAGATTCTTGCTATTGAAAAAGAAATCCGGAGGCTGGAACGCAAGGAATCTCGCGAGCAGCTCTGCGATGCCATCGTCTGGATCGGCCTGACCATTCTGTTCTGGACCTTCCTTCTGTACTGATGGGCTGCTTTGCTCGGCCGGCTCTGTGACCACGAGCGATGTCCCATCAATCCTGGGGGCCAGATGCCGTCCGGCACGGGGCAGGGAAGTGGTCCACCCGGACCGGGGAGGCCCATCGGCACCGGGGTTTGGGCTGGTGCAGGGAGAACTGCCTCTGCGGAGCGTCAGGCAGATATCGCCTCGGCCTTCGGCTGACGCGCCGTCTCGTCCTTCTGCTCGCGGACCATGGCCTCGCGCAGGATGGCGTTGAGCCGGCTCTGGTAGCCACTGCCACCGCTCTTGAGCCAGTGCAGCACATCCTTGTCGACACGGATGGTGATCTGTGTCTTGAGCGGGCGGAAGAATTTCCCCGGAATGGCGTTGCGCCAGCCTTCGGCATCCAGCTCCGGGGCGTCGCCCAGATCGATCTCGCTGTCCGGTCGCTCAGCCATGGCGCGCAGTTCGGCCGCGCGCTCAGGAGAGATGGGGGGAAGGTCAGCCAAAGTTTTGCGCACGATAGTCATCGTATTCCCTCTTTTCTGTACGAGTTGCCCGGTGGGCACTGATTCACGACAGACCAGCCCACCCCCATCTGTCGCTTTCGTGCCGACACCTGCCCCCAAACACCCCCGTCCATCCCTCAAGTGCCCTGCCTGCCACTCACTTCCCTGTGTCCGCTTGACATGGATCAGCCTGCCCCGTTGGCAACGCGGTATTTTCCCCACTGGATATGACAGTGACCCGTTGCCGGTGGCCTGCATGGCAGGGGCGGGGTTGCGGTCCAGCATCCAGCAGACTGTGTTCATGATGCAACAGTCGTGGTCACTCCTGCTTCGGCGGGGCGGGCTCCTGGGGTACGTCTGCCGCGCCGGGAGGAGTGACCAGACCGGTTGCCGCTGGCGTCCCGTTACGGGAACGCCGCGGTGGCCACGGTTGTCCCTGGCCAGGTGCCCGATCGAGTCGGGAACCGTCAGGTTATACTGAATCATTTAACAGGTCGGATGCCGGTGCAGGCCCAACCCGCTCCAGCTGCCCATCGGGGGGCGGCACTGGTTAATTACTTTCTTAATGGAATCTCTCGACATGGATCGTTTTGTTGTCATGGTGGATGCTGGCTATCTGCTGCATCAGTCGGCAGAAATCGTCAGCGAGCGCGCCTCGACCAAAAGACACCACCTTGAAGTGATGAATCCGGCAGCGCTGATCAACCTGCTGCTGGAGAAGACCCGCACCGCACTGGGCCTGACCACCCGCGAGCTGCTGCGCGTCTACTGGTACGACGGTGTCATGGCCAGTGGCCTGTCACCGCAGCAGCGGGCCATTGCCGAGCTGCCCGACGTGCATTTTCGCTCCGGCATCGTCAATGCCGCCGGCCAGCAGCGTGGCGTCGATTCGCTCATCGTCACCGATCTGATCGAGCTGGCCAGTAACGGCGCAATTTCCGATGCTGCTCTGGTTACAGGCGATGGCGACTTCGCCATCGGTATCGAAATGGCCCAGAAAAAGGGCGTGCGCATCGCCGTCATCGGCGTCGAGGATACCGAGCTGGGTGTTTCGCACCGCCAGAGCTTCGAAATCACCAGCCGGGCCGACCGTGTGGCCCGCCTGGGGGTGTACGATCTCTCCGCCGTCATGCGCTATGTGCCGCCGGCCGTGCCACCCGGCGGGGGCGATTACGAATACAGCCAGCCGGCCTCCTATGCCAGCGGGCTGGTCAATACCGCCGTGGGCGCAACGCCGGCTGCCGGGGGCTATCAGGCATCGTCGTCGGCCTCGGGTTATCCGGGCCTGCGCAACGAGCACACGCCGCTGGACGACGAAAGCCGCCAGCAGATCATCGAGTCGGTCAAGGTGTTCGTCGAGGAGCAGGCTGGCCTGTGCTCCGAGGTCGATCCCACCAGCCGCCGCATCGATGCAGCGCTCGACCGCCTGCTCATTCACCACATCTATGCCGATCTGGGCCATGGCAAGCTCACCAACGCCGAAAAGAACTTCGCGCGTGACCGCCTGCGTGCCGAGCTGATCAACAACGGCGCCTGATGCCGGAATGGCCCGGCGTTGCTCTGCCGGGCGAGGTCGCCTGCCCTGTCTGTGCAGTGCGCCTCTTGTCTGCGGCGCCCCGGCTGCCGGCCGGGACCGGGGGGCGCGGGGACGAATGAGTGCCGAGGGCGAATGAGTCCATTGCCGAGGGCAAATGAGTCCATAAACGCGCTGACGGACCGCACTGACGGACGCAAAAAAGCCGGACCTTCACGGGATCCGGCTTTTTTGCGTCGTGTGCCGCTGGACTGACACCACCCCGAACGGCCTGTGTGCCCCCCATTTTTGATCGAATCAGCAGCAGAACGATCAGCCAGTCATGGCGCAGACAGGGCCGTCAGCCCTGTCTGGTGTGACATTCAGGCCGTACGGGTGGGACCGGGCGGTATCAGGCGACTTTCGGTTCGGCCTGGTTTTCCAGCACTTCGGCCTGGGGCGCGGCAATGCTGGCGCCGTCGCGAATGTCGATGCGGCGCGGCTTCATGGCTTCCGGAATTTCCCGCACCAGGTCGATGTCGAGCAGGCCATTGTTGAGCGAGGCGCCCGTCACGCGGACGTGCTCGGCCAGCTGGAAGCGGTGCGAGAAATCACGCGCGGCAATGCCGCGATGCAGGTAGGTGGGCTGGGTTTCCTGCGGACGCTTGCGGCCGGTCACCTTCAGGCCGTCCTGTTCCACCTCGATCTCGATTTCCGAGCGGTCGAAACCGGCCACGGCCATCGTGATGCGGTAGGCGTTCTCGCCGGCAATCTCGATGTTGTAGGGCGGGTAGCTCGGCTGCGAGTCGTTGCGCATCGAATTGTTCAGCATGCGGGCCAGACGGTCGAAGCCAATGGCGGAGCGGTACAGCGGAGCAAAATCAAACTGGTTCATGGTTTTCTATCCTCGAAGTTCAAGCGATGAGATTCACGGGCCCGGCGTTTCGGCGCCCGTGCTTCGAAGATAGGGATGGCCGGTGGCGTTTCAAGACCCCCCGGTGGCCTCCATGAAAAAAAACCGCCGTCCGTTCCGCAAGGAACGCCGGCGGTCGGGCAGGGCAGCGGTGGCTCAGTGCAGCGGCCCGCCCCGGGTGACCAGAAAACGCTCGATCATCATCCGGGCGCCCTCGTAGCCCGGGTGACGGGCAAAGAAGTGCACGTCCAGCCAGTGCAGGTGGCTGTTGAGTTCATCGGCCGATGCGATGCTGAGCTGCTCCAGATACTCCTCGAAGTATTCGCGGGCGATGTCGTACCAGCGGTCTTCGTTGAGCCGGCTGGCCGCGCCGGTGCCGGCGCAGGCCGTGGCATAGGCCTCGTCGATGACGGCGGCGGATCGCTCGGCAAAGGTGGTAAAGGTCAGCAGCGTCGCGAAGGTTTCGGCCTCGCGTCCCGGTTCGATCGGGCCCACGAAGGCCAGACGGCTGCCATCGACATCTACAGGGGGGGTCAGAAACTGTTTGGCCTCCATGAGCGGGATCGCCTTGTACGCAATCCCGTGATCATCCGTGCCGCGGGCGAAGTTGTCTGTCGAATCCATCACGTTTCGTGCAGTGGCGCCGGGCGTCTTTGTCGCCGATCTGTGGCGTCGGCGCATCATCGGGCCGTTCGGGCGGCTGGCGCGGCAGGATGGGCGCGCGGCAGTGCTGTCGGCGTTGTCCTGCCGGCAAGGCGGCCAGCCCTGCCTGCGCGGTGCCCTGTCGGCACACGGCAGGAGGCAGCGCGGAAACGAATGCGCCCATGGCACGCGCCTGTGGGCTGCGCAGGGACGGGGAGCCCATAACACGGTCAATGACACGCTCTATAATCCCGGGCAGTGTCCGTCCGGCCTTCCCACTTCCCACGTATCCAGCCGGCATGGCACCATTCATCCATGGCTTGCGTCTTTCCTTTCCCGGGCCCTGTCGCGCTGCATGTCCGATTCCCCTGATCTGGTCCACCGTCCGGCCGGTACGGTTCGCATGGTGGTGAGCTGCCTGTGTGCAGACTGGTGTGGAACCTGTCGTGACTACCGCGCCGTGCTGGCCGGGGAGGCCAGCCGTCATCCCGACAGCGCCTTCGTCTGGCTGGATGTGGAAGACGATGCCGACCTGGTGGGTGACCTCGACGTGGAAACCTTCCCCACGCTGCTGGTCACGGCCGGGGATGAAGTGCTGTTCTACGGGGCCGTGCTGCCCGGGGCCGAGCACCTGCACCGCCTGCTGGCGGCCCTGCAGGCGCAGGGGCAGCAGCCGGTGCCGGTGGATGAGGGGGTGTTCACGCTTGCCGGGCGTCTGAATTCACTGATTGGAGTCCAGTCATGATCAAGAAGTTGTCGATCGCCGTTGGCGTACTGTTGGGCCTTGTGGTCGTGGCAGCCATCGCGGTCAGTTTTGTCGATGTCAACTATTTCAAGCCGCAGATCGCCGGCTTCGTGGCCGACCGCTACAAGCGCACGCTGACCTTCGAAGGGGATCTCAAGCTGACGCTGTTCCCCAGCGTGGGGGTATCGCTGCCCGTGGTTCGCCTGTCCGAGCCCAATCAGCCCGACCAGAATGCGGCCAGCCTGAACGCCGCCCGGGTCAGCGTGGCATTGCTGCCACTGCTCAAGGGTGATGTGCAGGCCGACTCCATCACCGTCGATGGCCTGCAGGCCAAGGTGGTGCGCAATGCCGACGGCACCCTCAGCATCGATGACCTGCTGGGGGCCGGTACGGCCAAAACCACACCCGAAGCCGACAAGCAGCCCGAAACCGCCTCGAATGGCAAGATCCCGGCCTTTCACATCAACGGTGTGACGCTCAAGAACGCACGCGTCACCTTCGATGACCGTCAGGCGGCCCAGACCTACACGCTGGAACGGGTCAACCTCGAAACCGGTCCGCTGGCCAATGTCATCCAGACGCCGGTGTCACTGCAGCTCGGCTTTGGCGCCAGCTCGCCCGAGGCCCGGGGGGATTTCAACCTCAGCGGCCAGCTCTCCATCGATCTGGACAAGGGGCAGTACGGTTTCAGCGATTTCAGTGCCGGCCTGAAGGGGGCCATCGACACGCTGCAGGTGCAGCAGTTCGCGCTCAAGCTCAAGGGCTTTACCTTCAATCCGCAGGGGCCGGTCATCGACGTGAACGAGCTGGCCATGGATGCCCAGGGCCGCATGGGGGCCGACAGCTTCCGCACCACGGTGGCGGCACCGCGTCTGGCCATTGCCAGCGACAAAGCCTCGGGTGACACCGTGCAGGCCAAGGTGAGCCTGGGCGACAAGGAATGGCTGGCGGCCGCGCTGACGCTGGCCGGGGTCGGTGGGACCGCCGATGACCTGAAGATCAACAGTCTGGGGCTGGATGCCACCCTGAAGCAGGACGGCCGTACTGTGGCGGCCAAACTGGCCACACCGGTGCAGGCCAGCCTGGCCAACGGCCGTTACGCACTCAGCAAGCTCGATGGCCAGGTCGACATCGAGGATCCGTCCGTGTCCAAGGCCGCCTCCTCGCTGAAGCTGGGTGGCTCGGTGTCGGCCGACATCAAGAAGGAAACGGCCATGGCCAACCTGACGGCCCTGCTCGACAAGGCCAACATGGCACTGAAGGCCGGCGTCAACGGCTTCAAGACGCCGAAGATCAACGTCGAGCTGGATGCCGACGAGATCAACGTCGATCAGCTGTTCCCGGCCCCCAAAACCACCACGGCTGCCGCCGAGCCGGCACCGGCCAGCACGGCTGAAACCCCGGTGGACCTGTCGGCCCTGAAGGGTTTGACGCTGGATGCCCGCGTGGGTATCGGCCACCTGATCGCCCGTGGTCTGGAAGCGCGTCAGATCAAGGCCAATGCGAAGATCGCCAATGGCCAGCTGACCGCCTCGCCGATCAGCGCGGCGCTCTACGGTGGTCGCCTCAACGGCAGCGCCACGGCTGCCACCGGTTCCTCGCCGGCGGCCAACAAGATTACGCTCAAGACCGATTTCTCCGGCATCTCCATCGAGCCGCTGCTCAAGGCCGTGGCCAACCAGGACATGCTGGAAGGGACCGGCAACCTGAACGTGGCCGTCAACACCGGCGGCGGTACCGTGGAGGCCATGAAACGCTCGCTGGGCGGCAACGTGGCACTCAACCTCAAGAATGGTGCGCTGAAGGGCATCAACTTGGGCGAGAAGCTGCGTGAAGCGAAGAACATGTTCAAGGCCAACACCGGCACGCAGAACCAGGCTGCCGACAAGAGCCAGAAGACCGACTTTACCGAGATGTCGGTGAGCTTCCAGCTGGCCAACGGCGTGGCACGCAGCAATGACCTGTCGCTGAAGTCGCCGCTGATCCGCGTGGGGGGTGATGGCGCCATTGACATCGGCCGCAGCGTCCTCGACTACACGGTGCGTGCCTCGGTGGTGGGAACCAGCAGCGGTCAGGGCGGTCGTGACCTCTCCGAGCTGCATGGTGTCACCATCCCGGTTCACCTGACCGGTACCTTCGATGCACCCGCCTGGCAGATCGACTGGTCGGCCGCCGCCAAGGACGCCATGAAGTCCAAGGTGGGCAATGAACTCAAGGGCAAGGTCGATGACAAGCTGAAGCAGCAGCTCGACAAGAGCGGCCTGTCCGACAAGCTCAACGACAAGGTCGATACCAAAAAGGCCAAGGATGCGCTGAAGGGCCTGTTCAAGTGAGGACGGCCCAGGCGCTCAGGGGAGGGGTCGGGGGCGCCTTCCCCCTGCCCGGCGCTTTCCGACCTTCTCCGTGAGGCGTGCCTCTAGGGTGAGGCAGGAAAGCCTGTCGTCGCCCCATGAAAAAGCCGGCATCTGCCGGCTTTTTCATGGCGATGAATGAGTCCACCACACATGCCAGGGACATGCAGGACGGTGCAACGCTGGCCCGCCCCCGGGTGCCGGTAGCTGGCGCGGAGAGAAACTCAGAACGGCCGTGCCTTGCCCTCGGCCATGCGTTCCAGCGGTTCGGCCTCGCACAGCTGCCACTTGCGACGCGAGCCGGTGATCCACCCCCGGCTCTGCCAGTCGGCCAGCAGGCGGTTGAGGGTTTCGGGGCGGATACCCAGCTGGGCGGCCACATGGCGCTGGCTTTGCGGAAAGCTCAGCTCGTCGCCCTGCTGTTTGCGCAGCGAAATGAAATACGCCGCCAGCCGCTGCTGGGCGGTGCTGCTGGTCAGCCACTCCACCTCGTTCACGCGGTGATAGAGCCGCAGGCTGAAGCGCTGCAGCAGCCGCATGGCCAGTGGGGGGTGATTTTCGCAGGTGGCGCGCAGTGCAGCGCCCGAGAGCCTCCAGATGGTCAGCGGCCCGCTGCTGGCCCGCGAACTCATCGGGTAGCGGCCATGCTGCATGAACATGGCGGCATCGGCCACCAGCGACCCCGGTCCGAACGACTGGAACACGTGTTCGTCACCCTCCTGGCTGAAGCGCACCATTTCCAGCTGGCCCGTGACGATCAGCAGATAGTGGGTGGCGCTGTCGCCCTCGTGAAAGGCCGTTTCACCCGCGCCCAGCGATTGCGCCCATGCACCTTCCGCAAGCCGCGCCAGCACCTCAGGCGGCAGCCCCGCAAACAGCGGATACTGCGCCAGCAGCTCGATGAGCGGTGCGTGCGAAGTGGGCTGGGAATGGGGAGGAATCGGGATCATGGAGAAGGAGGCAAGGGAAACCGCCTGAAAGGGGACCACATGAGGGGGGAGGGAGCCACATTTTGCCATGCTCCTGCCGCAGGTTTCGTGAATGAATCCGGCATTTGGCCTTTTTCGTGGGCAGAAGCGTGCCGTTGTGGGCCGGCTGTGTCAGACGCCCTGTTGTGCCGTGCCGCCCCTGATCAGCTTCACGAAATCTAGTCCGTTGATGGCCATCAGCACAATGGCCAGGGCCGCACTCCACAGGGAATAGGGTACACCCAGCATGCCCACATTGGCCTCGGCGCAGTTGGCGCGGGGTTCGAACACCTCGGGCAGCCAGTCGGACAGCCCGGAGGCCATCAGGAATTTGTCGGCTGCCGTGACCATGCAGGCACCGTCGGCGGCCGCCACGAAATTCTGGTAAAGCGCCACACAGAGCGCCGATGCTGCCGTCAACCCGACCAGCTGGTTGAACAGCAGCGCCAGGGCACGTCCGCCTCCACCCTGGCCGGACGGCATGCACCCCAGCAGCGCCAGGGCGCCTGCCAGAAGGTACAGGATACGCTGCGCGATGCACCACGGGCACGGCTGCATGTCAAGCACATGCTGCGTGAAAAGCGCCACGGCCACACTGCCCCAGGAGAAAAGGACGATCGCAAGGGACAGACGGCGGTGTGTTATACTATTGAATCTCATCGTGTTTCAGGAAGTGCAGAAAGCAGGGCGGACTTGCAGTTTAGACCGTTTTTGGGGTGCCGTTTTCAATGGCATCTTCGCTTGACGCATGAGGCACGCCTTTCATTCTTAGCTTAACGGGACTGAGGGATGAAATCGACTCGTAAACCTAATTCAGCCATGACCGCACATCACCACAGTGCCATCGTCACGGCACGGCACGCAGCCCGTATGCGCGCCGGTCGCGTCGAATCGCGGCCGGAAGATTATGCGGACATCGCCGTCACCGAGCAGGCCAAGCGTCTGCGCGAGGCGCGTCGGGCCATCGAAGAGCGTAACATGCTCCGCGAACTGGGTCTGAGCTGATCTGTTCCATACAGACACATTATTTGCTTTTATTGACGCGCCGCACCGGTTTTCTCGGTTGCGGCGTTTCAGTTTCTGCGTCTGCTCATGCCGAGAATCCTGATCGTCAAGATGTCCTCCATGGGGGATGTCGTCCACGCCCAGCCGCTGGCCACCGATCTGAAGGCCCATTGTCCGGATGCCCAGATCGACTGGGTGGTCGAATCGGCCTTCTCGGCACTGCCCGCCCTCAATCCGGCCGTGCACGAGGTCATTCCCATCTCGTGGCGGCGCTGGCGCAAGTCACTGGGCAAGGCCGATACACGCAAGGCGCTGGGCGATTTTCTGCGCACACTGCAGGCTCGCCGCTACGACTGGATTCTCGACTGCCAGGGGCTTATCAAGAGTGCGGCCGTCGTGCGTCTGGCACACCTCCAGGCTGGCGGCCATCGTGTGGGGCCCGACCGCGCTTCTGCACGTGAACCGCTCGCCGCACTGGCCTACGACCAGAAGGTCGACGTACCGCGTGACTGGCACGTCGTACGCCGCAACCGGGCCATCGGAGCGGCGGCGCTGGGCTATGGCATCGACACGCCGGCCCGCTTCGGCCTGTCGGTTGCTCCCTTGACACCACAGGAGGCCCCCTGGCTGCCCGGTGGGCGCCCGCTGGCCCTGCTGGTTACTGGCGCCAGCCGCGACGCCAAGCTCTGGCCGGAAGACCAGTGGGTCGAGGTGGCCGTGCACCTGCAGCGGGCCGGGCTGGATCTGGTCTGGTTCTGGGGTTCGCCTGCCGAAGAGGCCAGGGCCAGACGGCTGGCCGAGGCTTCGGCCCACGCGGCGGGCGATCACGCCACCCGGCAGATCCTGCCGCCCTTCCTGTCGGTGCACGATGCGGCCAGGGTCATCGGCATGGCGCGCATCGTCGTGGGGCTCGATACCGGCTTCACCCATCTGGCCGGTGCGCTCGGCCGTCCCACGGTCGGTATCTTTGCCGACTTCGATGCCGTCCAGTGCGCCGTATCCGGCGACAGTTTCTGCGCCAGCTTTGGCGGTGTGGGGGTCATTCCCAGCACTGCCGAGGTACTGGGCGCCGTCGAGCAGGGCCTGAAGGCCGATCCGGTCGACGGGTTGCCCGTCACCTGATGCTTCGGTCCTTTTTCATCTGGTTATCCTGATCATCCGTCTTTTCCGGTGCCGGCCCGGCAGGGCGTCCGGTCTCGTCTGGACATGATGTCTTTCCGGACGCGATTCAACGGGGCCGCCCCGTCGGCACACGAGCGGGGCCAGCGCGGGGCCGAATGAGTTCATGACACGCTCCATCTGGCCGGCTGTCGTCGCCAGGGCCGCCGGGCGGTGCCACCAGACGGTACCGCTCTTTCCATTCATCGATCCTCCATGTCGCAGCCTTCCGCTTCCTCCCCGCGCATTTCGTCCCTTCGCCTGTCCTGGCTGTTGCTGTGGCGGGATTTTCGGGCGCGTGAACTGAATCTGCTGCTGATGGCGCTGCTGGTGGCCGTGGCCGCCGTCACCACCGTCGGATTCTTTGTCGATCGCCTCGATCGTGCGCTCAACGAGCAGGCATTGCACCTGTTGGGGGCCGATCTGGTGGTACGTGCCGACCGTCCTGTCCCGGAAGCCTGGGCGCAGCGTGCCACGGCGTCCGGCCTGCAGGTGGCGCACACGGTGTCCTTCCCCAGCATGGCCATGGCCGATCATGCGGGTCCGCAGCCCCATGCCGGCCCGCAGGACCGGGGTGATGCATCGCGGCACGACAGTGGCCAGGGGGACAGCAATGGGCAGGGAAGCAACGGCGCCCAGGGAAGCGATGGTACCCAGGATGGCGGCAGCTTGCAGGGTAATGCCCCCGACCCCGACGTCGATGAGGAACTTCCCCCCACCCAGCTCGCCTCGGTACTGGCCGTCAGCCAGCGCTACCCGTTGCGTGGCGTACTGACGGTCACGCCCGACGCCGTGAATCCGGATTTCTGCACCTCGGGCAGTTCGGGGAATACGGCGGCTGGTGGGCACATGGCGGGGACGGGAGGCAAGGATGCCGTAACCCTCCATCCGGGTGATCGGCCGGCTGGTGCGACTGGGGTGGTGGCCGCGATGCAGCCGGGAACAGGATCGGGACAGACAGCAGGGTCGGAACAGAGCGCAGGGGCCGGGCAGGCGGCAGGACCGGGGCGGGTAGCTGGTGCTGCCGTGCAACGCGGGAACGGCAGACAGGCCACCCCGGTACCACAGCCTGGAACCGGCAAAACCAGCAGTACCAGCGAAACCGGTGAAATGCCCGGTCTGCCCATCGACTGCGCTCCCGCCCCCGGCACCGTCTTCGTCGACGAGGCACTGGCCCAGTCGCTCGACCTGAAACTGGGTGAGCGCTTGGCGCTGGGGAATCGCAGTTTCGTCATCAGCCGCTTCATTCTGATGGAGCCCAGCCGTGGCGCTTCCTTCGTCAACTTTGCGCCCCGCCTGATGCTGGCGCTCGACGATCTGCCGTCCACGGGCCTGACCGGACCCGGCAGCCGCCTGACCTACGGGCTGCTGGTGGCCGGTCCGGCCCAGGCCATGAGCGACTACCAGACCTGGCTGCGTCCGCAGCTGGGGGCCGGCCAGCATCTGGAGAACCTCGACGATGGTCGCCCCGAAATCCAGAACACACTCACCCGTGCCCGCCAGTTTCTGGCCCTGGTGTCGCTGCTGTCGGCGCTGATTGCCGCCGTGGCCATCGGGCTGGGGGCCCGCCGGTTTGCCGAACGGCATCTGGACGGCTTTGCCATCCTCAAGGCCATGGGATTGTCGCAGCGGCTGCTGGCCCGGGCGCTGGGGCTGGAAATGCTCTGGCTGGCGCTGGCCGGTGGCGTACTCGGTGTCACGCTGGGCTGGGCTGCCCACCATGCGTTGATCGGTCTGGCCCGTGTCGTGCTGGAAACCTCACTGCCGGCAGCTTCGGCCTGGCCGGCCCTGCAGGCCCTGCTGGTGGCCGTCGTGCTGGTGCTCGGCTTTGCCGCCGTGCCGGTGCTGCGCCTGTCCGGCATCACGCCCCTGCGTGTCCTGCGCCGCGATCTGGGCGCGCCGGGTCTGTCGGTCTGGCTGGTGCTGGGCATGTCGCTGGGCGCCTTTGCCGTGCTGCTGCTCTGGCTGGTGGGGGATACGCGGCTGGCCCTGTTGGCCCTCGGGGGCTTCGTGCTGGCAGCGGTGGTGTTCGTGCTGCTGGCCATGGGCGGCGTGTGGCTGGCGTCCCGGCTGCGCCCGCGCACGGCCCGGCCGGGCTGGGGGCTGATCCTGCGGCTGGCGCTCACCGGCTGGTCCCGGCGCCTGTCGATGACCGCCGTGCAGATCGTGGCGCTGACGGTCGGCCTGATGGCACTGCTGCTGCTCACCGTCATCCGCAACGACCTGTTGGCCGCGTGGCAGCAGGCCGCACCTCCCGACGCACCCAACCGTTTCGTCATCAACATCCAGCCCGACCAGCAGCGGACGGTGCACCAGATCCTCGATGAAGCGGGTCTGGGACCGGTGACGCTGTATCCGATGGTACGGGGCCGCCTGGTGGCCATCAATGACCGCTCCGTACGTCCCGAGGACTACTCCGAGGACCGTGCCCGTCGCCTGGTGGACCGCGAGTTCAACCTGTCCTATGCCAGTCAGCTGCCGGCTCACAACCAGCAGGCGCGGGGGCGGTGGATCGACCCCAATGCAGCAGAAGTGTCGGCCGAGACCGGCATCATGGACACGCTGGGCCTGTCCCTGGGAGACCGGCTGCGCTTCGATGTCGGCGGCCAGACCTCCGAAATGACGCTGGTCGGTGCCCGCGAGCTGAAATGGGACTCCATGCAGGTGAACTTCTTCATGATCGGCTCGCCGGCCGTGCTGGCCAGCCAGCCGCAGAACCTGATCACGGCCTTCCATGTGCCGGCCGGGAAGGAGGGCGTGGTGCGACGCCTGTCGGCCGCCATGCCCAACCTCACCATCATCGATACCGGCGTCATCGGTGCCCAGATCCAGTCGATGATCGGCCAGGTCGTCAGTGCGGTACAGTTTCTCTTCCTGTTCACCGTGGCGGCTGGCTGTGTGGTGCTCTATGCCGCCATGGGCAGCCTGCGCGATGAGCGCGTGGCCGAAGTGGCCCTGATGCGTGCGCTGGGCGCCTCCCGCCGGCAGCTGGGACTGGCACAGCTGGTCGAACTGTCGGCCACCGGTCTGCTGGCCGGCCTGATGGGGGCAGCCGGTGCCACGCTCATGGGCTGGCAGCTGGCCCGGCAGGTGTTCGACTTTGCCTACCAGCCCAGCCCCTGGCTGCTGGCGGGCAGTATCCTGGCCAGTACCGTGTTCATCGTGCTGGCCGGCGGCTGGAACGTCTGGCGCCTGCTCGATACGCCGCCGTTGCGTGCACTGCGGGGCAGCTGAGAGCGGGGCAGGGCTGGCAGTGTTCGGATTCGAGGCAAGTGCAGGGACGGGCGAGACCATCATGACACGCTTCACGCCCGTTTCATGCCGGGGCGGCCGGCGCCACACGCGTTCCACGGCATTTCATAGGCATGAATGAGTTTTCATATTACAAAATCGTGCTTGCCGCTTCCTGGGACCAAAACGGTGAGCCGCCCCAATAACCTACTTTCCGTGCGGGTAATCCCCGAAGATTCGGGGTGGGTTTTCTGGGGCAGAATGGAGGACATGTCCAACACCCCCAGAACAAAGGAGACAGACCCATGCTGACACGTGAACAGCAAGCCCAGAACCTGCAGAAAGAATGGGCCGAGAGCCCGCGCTGGCGAGGCATCCGCCGCGGCTACACCGCCGATACCGTGGTGAACCTGCGGGGTTCCCTGCAGCCCGCCCATACCCTGGCCTCCCGCGGTGCCGAAAAGCTCTGGAAACTGATCAACGAAGAGCCGTTCATCAACGCGCTGGGTGCACTGACCGGCAACCAGGCCATGCAGCAGGTCAAGGCCGGGCTGAAGGCCATCTACCTGTCCGGCTGGCAGGTGGCTGGCGACGCCAATGGAGCGGGCGAGATGTACCCCGACCAGTCACTGTATCCGGCCAACTCCGTGCCGCAGGTCGTGCGCCGCATCAACAACACCTTTACCCGCGCCGACCAGATCCAGTGGTCCGAGGGCAAGAATCCGGGGGACGCCGGCTACATCGATTACTTTGCCCCCATCGTGGCCGATGCCGAGGCGGGCTTCGGCGGCGTGCTCAACGCCTTCGAACTGATGAAGGCCATGATCGATGCCGGTGCGGCTGGCGTGCATTTCGAGGACCAGCTCGCCTCCGTGAAAAAATGCGGCCACATGGGCGGCAAGGTGCTGGTGCCCACGCGCGATGCCGTGGCCAAGCTGATTGCGGCCCGTCTGGCGGCCGATGTGTGCGGTGTGCCCACTGTGCTGGTGGCCCGTACCGATGCCGAAGCAGCCGACCTCGTCACCTCCGACATCGACGACAACGACAAACCCCACCTGACCGGTGAACGCACCGTCGAAGGCTTCTTCCGCAGCAAACCGGGGCTGGAGCAGGCCATTTCGCGGGGTCTGGCCTACGCACCGTATGCCGATCTGGTCTGGTGTGAGACCGGCAAGCCGGATCTGGAATACGCCCGCAAGTTTGCCGAGGCTATTCACAAGCAGTTTCCCGGCAAGCTGCTGGCCTACAACTGCTCGCCCAGCTTCAACTGGAAGAAGAACCTCGACGACGGCACCATTGCCAAATTCCAGCGCGAACTGGGCGCCATGGGCTACAAGTTCCAGTTCATCACGCTGGCGGGCTTCCATGCGCTCAACTACTCGATGTTCCATCTGGCGCATGGCTATGCGCGCGACAACATGTCGGCCTTCGTCGAACTGCAGCAGGCCGAGTTTGCCGCCGCCGACCGTGGCTTCACGGCCGTCAAGCACCAGCGTGAGGTGGGTACCGGCTATTTCGACGCCGTGACCACCGCCATCGAAGGGGCCGAAAGCTCCACCACGGCGCTGAAGGGCTCGACCGAGACCGAACAGTTCTGATGCTGACCGCCTGACAGCCTGACCGCGCAGATCGTCAGGCTGCATGGGTCATGCAGCAACCGTGCCGGGCAGCCTGGCACGTTCTTGGGCAACCGTCCGGCGGAGCGGGTGTATTTCCTGCCGAGGACTCTATCCGTTCCCGCATTCGCTCCGCCGGCTGGTTGCCATTATTCCGTTCAGGTTCTTGCCAGCCCCGCCTCGATGAAGGGCGCATTGAACCGTTAGACAGCCTCCACCATCGTGGGGGAGTTATCCAGTCCCGCACAGCGGACTTCTATCGCGTGCGACAGTAAACAGTACATAACGCAGCACGCCACCGTCGCCGGCCCCCGGTTCCAGTACCTGCTGTCCGGGCTGCAGATCCAGCTGCCTCACGCCGCCCACGATCATCGACAGATTGCGCAGATTCATCACCCGCCCGAACTCCAGACGGCAGACCCGCGCCCTCTATGTCCTCGATGGCATCAGGACCCTGCCAACGCAGCCGCGCGAGCAAGGGGGTTCGTTTGCCCCCCAGGCTGGCCGCGCTGCGAGAAGGCCGTCGCACACGTTGCACACGCCGCGCGCAAAAAGATGCCTGTGCATTTTTGCACGGAAGGGGGCAAATGGAGCGGACACCAGCGGCGGCTGCAGGGGGATGAATGGCAGGCCGGCCAGTCCATATGGCCAGGCCAGATGGACTATCCGGCCGTTCATCGGAAAGGTACGCGGTGTGAACATGTTCCTGTGTGAGCGGGTTCTCCCGCAAAAAACAGGAAACGGGTCACGCGAGCTGCTGGCATTTCGGAAGTCGTGACCAGGAAGGATAGGCCATATGGCCTATCCGCGCATGTCCATCTGGCCGATTGTCGGGTAAACGCAGAACGCGCAAGATGGCGTCACTTTCAACACGCCACCTGGAGAAACCCAATGGCACATGCAGTTCAAACCCCCGCAGTTTCCTTCAACACCATCAAGGCCGAGGCCACCCAAACCATGAACATCAACAACGCCGCTTCCTCCTCCATCAACGCTGTCGCCATGGCGCCGCAACGCAAAACCTCCCGCCGCAAGTCGCTGGGCCAGGGCATGACCGAGTACATCGTGATCGTCGCCCTGGTGGGCGTGGCGGCAATCGGGACGTACTCGTTCCTGGGTGGGACGATTCGTTCTCAGACTGCTGGTATTGCGCAGGAGCTGGCGGGTCAGAGCGCGAAGGACGCAATTACCAAAGCGCAAGGTCATGCAGACAAAGCTCTCAAGAATGAAACTGGCGACAAGAAGCTGGGCAGTTATCAGAACAACTGATTCTTTGCTGCAGAAGTTATCCCGGTTCAGGGAGGCAGTCTTGAGTGGAAGAATGTGACTCGGTCGAGTCTTTCTGAAGCTTCTGACAGAAGGCTCTGGCATCGATTGCACTCCAGCTGCAACACCGAATGCCAGAGCCGATTTTTTTTGCAGTGATCGTTTTCACTCACAACCATTCTTCTGGAGAAACATCCATGAAGCTGAGGTTCAGGCGTGCCCAGCCACCCGCGCACCGGCAGAAGGGCCAGGCGCTGGTGCTGGGCATGTTCATTCTGGTCATCGTGGCCATGCTGACCTTCTTCCAGTTCTCGACGGGGCAGGTCACGACCGCGCGCATGCGGCTGGTCAATGCGACCGACGCGGCGGCCTACAGTGCCGGCCTCTGGCGCGCGCGTGTCTTCAATTACTACGCCTACAGCAACCGGGCCATCATCTTCAATGAGGTGGCTATCGGACAGACGGCGACGATGATGTCGTATGCAGGGTTCCTGGTGCAGGTGGTCAACAATTTGAGAGAGTACACGGGCTTCATTCCGGTTTGGCGGAACATCATTCAAGGCATCGAGGAGGTTGCAGAGGGACTGAAGTACGTCATGCACATCATAAGCGCTGTCGAGGTGGGAGTGCGAAGTGGCTACATCCAGGCGCTGACAGCCGGGCAGACGGCCATGTGGGCGACGACCAGCGGGTTCTATCTCTCCCAGTTGAGCAAGGAGGTCATGAGGCAGACGGATCCGTCGTTCTTCGGATTCGTGCCGGAAACCGCGGAAGATCTGAGCCGCCCCTATGAGGGCGCAGACCGGGACAGGCTTCGCAGCATGGTCAACGAATCACTGGATCCGTATTCGAAAGACAGAAGTACCCATGTCAGGATCCACCTTCCGGAAAAGGTGTACAGCTTCGAATGGCGTGGACAGACCGAAATGGTTCGGGATCACAAGGCGTCCTTTGATCGCTGGCAGGCGTTTGACACGCTTTCATTGCACAGTAAATCGCGGTTCAGCCACAAGAGAAGAAAATGGCGTGAAATGGTACCTCTTGGCTGGAGCGGGGTCGAGATTGCCAAGGGCCCCAAGGACAGCATGGATGCCATCAGACGTCGGTCAGGTGGGCGCTGGCAGGATTCTTTCCTGCAACAGAACGAAGTGGGCAGGGCCAGTGAGCAGAAGACCAGGAATACCTTGGCCTACAACCTCATCAACCAGTCGGAGTTCTGGAGTACCGGGACGTATCAGGGGCTTTCTGCCGTGCGTGACATCGACTTCGACCGGCTCAGGAACAAGGGGATGAATCACCGTTTTCCCGTGGATGATGTGGTGGTCGTCGGCTGGATCAGGAAAAAGAACACCATCGATACTGCAGCGCAGACCGGGATGGGGGCAGGCAGGCTTGCCCTGAAAGATAACTTTGCCGAACCGGGAACATTGGCACGGCACGCTCTGAAGGAGGAGAGCCACCCCGCCATGCAGGCGGTGTCGATGGCTCGGGTGTATTTCCGGCGCCCGCCGGGTGCCGATGCGCGCCTCGAGTACGCCAGCATGTACAGCCCCTACTGGCAGGTTCGGCTTGCCGAGGTTCCCGTCAGTGTCCGTACGGCCGTTGGCCTGGGTGGCCGTTCCTTCAAGGATCTGGAGGGGTTGACCGATGACTGATCATACCGTTTGCCTCCCGCTATCCGGGCGTTTCCATGAGCAACGCGGTCAGGCGCTGGCCGAGTCCCTCGTGGCAATCAGCTTTGTGCTGGTGCCGTTCGTGATCGCAGTGCCTTTGCTTGCAAAGTATCAGGACATCCGGCAGGCCAATGTGTCTGCGGCGCGCACGGCCGCGTTCGAGTGCTCCGTCAATGTCGAGACCTGCGGTCAGCAGGCCACGACCGATGTCATCGCCGACCAGATCCGGCGCAGGCACTTCAGTCAGGCACACCTGGCGTTGCGATCTGACGAGACTCCCGCAGACGGTCAGATCGGCACCGAACACAACCGCTTCTGGGTCGACCGGCAGGGCAGGCCGTTGCTCGACAGCTATCGGAATGTCTCCCTGCAGATCACGCGAGAGAATTTTCAGGCGATATCCAATCCCAAAAATCAGTGGATCAATCGTCTGATTGAAGGCGCTTCGGACCTCGCAGGTCCTGGCCGCTTCGGACTGGGCCTGAAGCATGGGCTGTTTACGGCAAGCGTTCAGACCCGTGTGCCGATGGATGGCTGGTGGCGTGATGTGCTTTCTGCAGGCCAGAACGGAAACGATCCGCTGGTTTTCAGTGACAGACTGGTTCTGCTGTCGGACGCCTGGAATGCATCGAGTGCAAAGGGGAATGAAACACGCAGTTTCCTGTCGCGTGTCAACAGGGGGCGCCGTCTGCCCGGGGCTGCCGAGACGCTGCGTGCGGCCAATCAGGCCGTCCCGCTGCTGCCTGCGGGGACCATCGATCGTCTGCCCCAGGATGACCCCGAGAAGGCACTCGAGCTGGTTCATGGTGCGCTGATCACGACCATGAAACGGGAGGGACGTGCCGAACCCGTACCGTTCGTTCGAAACCAGGCGAAGGAGAACTTCCACTATCACCGGATCGATGTGGACATCGTGCCGCCCGACCGGCTTGAAGGTGGCCCCAACCCGCCGTCGCGGCGGGCGGAGGGGCCGTCACGCAATCATCGCATTGCCAACCAGCCATAAGGAGGCACGCATTGTGTACACGAACGTCGACGTTTTTCGGGATAGCAGGGCGGTGCCATGTGCTGGCAGCCGTGCCGCTCACCTGCGACGGCTGGTTCTGCCGCTGTGCATTGTCGCCTTGTCCGCATGGGGGCTGCCTGCTTCCGTGACAGCGGCACCCCACTACCAGCCCCACGAACAGATGATCATGCCCGACACCCTCGTCCCCGGTGGCCGTGTCAGCATCAGCCAGTTCACCTCCAGCATCCCGCAGGACGATCTGCTCAGGCAGTTCGAAGAAGCCTGGACCCAGCCGGATGCACCACCGCCGATGCGCAGCCAGCGGGATGGCTGGCAGGTCATCACCCATCTGGATGGCCCCGTCATCGAATCCGTGGAGCTGCGCAGGCAGGGGCCCGGTGTGCAGGGGCGTCGTGTCCGCTGGACACCGGACGAAAAGGCTGCCGGTACGCTGGCCGACGATGCACGCTGGTTCGGCAACCTGCTCCCCAAAACGGCCACGGCGCTGCCGGCCATCACCCACGTGGATGGTGGCCACCGGGTCAGCACCTTCGTGGCCACCACCGATGACAGTGTCGTGCGTCTGGACAACTGGATCGGCCGCCGGCTGGAGCGGCAGGGCTACCGGATCATCGGCGGTGGCCCGAATGCCAGCCAGACCGGCAGTGCGAACCAGGCCGGCAGCACGAAGCAGACCGGCAAGGATGGCCTGGGTGATACGCGTGCCGTGTTCTACGCGCGCGATGGCGAGGAGGTGGCCCTGACGGTTTCGAAGCAGGCCAACCGGCAGTTTGCGGTCATGCACTGGAGGCGCGCATGAACCTGTCCATCTGGCCTAGGCCGAATGGGAAATGTGGACATTGTCGCATTTCCCAGCGGAGCGGCCGCGGGCATGATGTCTGCATGGAAACACAACCTTCGCTGGATGCAGATCCGGTGCGTTCCGGAGCACGGAAACATCGTGCCGGCCGACATGCCGCGGCCCGGGATTTGCGCATGACCCCGAACGTCGCGATGCGGCAATCGCGTTTCATCCGAACGTCCCGGGCAGCGCCGCGTGGGCAGGCCAGCATCGAGTACGTGGTGATCTGCCTGGTACTCGTGCTGGCGCTGTTTCACGGTGATCCGAGCCCGATGGACCGGATGCTGTCGGCCATCCAGCACCACTATGCCCGTTTCACTTACTCCATGTCCTTGCCATGAATCCCATTGTCAGTCGTGTTCTCGAGCGTCACCGCAACAAGCTGCTGATGTCGGCGGCCCTGCTGTGTGGCGGTGTGGCGGTTTACGCCGGTTCCCAGTATGTCAACGAGCAGGTGCAGGCCGAGCGGGCCCGCCTGCAGGTGCCCGACCAGCAGACGGTCGAGGTGGTGGTGGCCAGCGCTGCCCTGGTGCCGGGCGACACGATCAGCGCAGCCAACATGGCGGTGCGTTCGGTGCCGGTCGATTATGTGCCCAGCGGGGCCGTCACCCCCGACCAGTTCGAGGCGCTGGATGGCCAGCGGCTGATGCAGCCGATGCATCCCGGAGAAATCCTGTCTGCCCACGCACTGGAATCGGCAGACCGCCAGATGTTCTCGTCGCGGGTGCGTCCCGGCATCCGTGCCATGACCATTTCGGTGGACGAGATCAATTCCATTTCCGGCATGCTGCAGCCCGGTGACCGGGTGGACCTGCTGCTTACGGCGCGGCCACCCTCGGCCGATGGTCGCGGTGAGGCCGCGCACGATGCCACGGTGCCGCTGCTGCAGAACCTGCTGGTGATGGCCACCGGGCGGCAGGTGCGCCCCGGTGATGCGGGTGAGGGCGAGGGCCGCAGTTTTTCGGCGGTGACGGTGGAGGTGACGCCCGAACAGGCGCAGCGTCTGATCGTGGCGCAGCGTGCTGGCCGGCTGACGGCCGTACTGCGCAACCCGGGCGATGGTGAGCCAATGAATACCGCAGCCATCGATGTGCGCAGCCTGTTCCCGCAGCCTGCCCGTGCTCCCGTGGTGCCGCGTCGTGCGGTGGTACGGCGCGATGAGCGCCCGCAGATGATCGTCGGTGGCATGGGACAGGCGGCAATGGGGCGGATGCCATCGTACAGCCTGGGCGGTCGTGCAGCCGGCCTGCCTGCGCAGGAAACCGGGGCCTCACCATGGGCCCATGCCTATGGGGTTGCCGGAAACATGGCGGGTGGCAGTGTTGGCATCGCACCTGCGGCGGGGGCCGTGCCTCCGGCGGGTTCCACGCCTTCTTTGGGCGCCGTGCCCGCTGTCGGGGCCGCATCTGCCGTGGGTTCCACGCTCTCCGTGGGCCCCAGGCCGGCAGCTGGAGCCACGCCTGCGGCGGGGGGCGCCGTATCCCCGGTGGGGGCCACACTGGGGCGGGCCTCCGTGTCTGACAGAGGTTCCGCGAGAGGACCGGCTGGAACACCCGCTGCCTCTGCCGCGGCTGGTGCTGCATCTGCGGCATCCGCCCTGGCCGGCCGTTTCTGAGCACCTGGCCGCCTGACCGATCCTGGCGCGCGGGAACGAACACGTCCACGACTCGCGCCAGTTCCGAATACCTGCCTGTCCGGGCTGCTGCATGGCCTTGTGTTGTGTTCCGCGCATCCCGACAGCGCTTCTCCAATCCAGATTTCATTCAACGGTGTTTCCCATGTTCCACGCCACACCGGCCAGCCACCTGTTCTGGCCACGTACCCTCTCTGTGGCCCTGCTGGCCGCGTTCTCCCTGCAATCCACGCCTGCCCTCGCGGCTTCCAAGCCGGTGGGGACGGCCGCCGCCGGCGGCACCCCGGTCCGTTCTTCTGCCGCGGTGTCTGCTGTCGCCGGACATTCCGCGGCACGGTCTTCGGCACAGCCCGGTGCTCCTGCAGCGCCGGACGCGCTGGAGGGACTGCTGGCACGGGTGACGGCGCGCACGCCCGCCGCACCCGCCGCGCCTGCTGCTGCCAGCGACCGCCGGGCGATTCTGCTGGCCGCGGCCGAGCGGCAGAAGGCGCTTGCGTCGGCGCCTGCCGCCTCTGCCGCCGTTCATGAAGCGCGTACTTCGATGCAGGCAGGGCCGGTTGCACCGGGCGCGACATCCGGGGTGGAAACGCTCACGCTGTCCATCGGCCAGGGGCATTTGCTGGAAGTGGGTGATGTGAAACGGGTGGCGCTGGGCTCCGGCCGGGTGCTGCAGGCCAACTGGCTGGACAACCGGCAGATCCTGCTGATCCCGGAGGCGCCGGGCGACACCACGCTGCATCTGTGGCTGCGCAATGGCCAGATCCGTACCTTCCAGATTCACGTGACCAGCGCCAATGGCGAGCGTCTGGCTGCAGAAATGAATGCGGTACTGGGTGAGCGCAGTGGCGTGCGTGCCCGTGCCCTGGGGGATCGCATCCTGCTGGAGGGGGACAACCCGACGGAGGAGGGCGCCCGGCGCGCGGCCGAGCTGACGCAGCGCCATCCGCAGGTGGTCAATCTGGTGACGCGTCGCGGTTTCGAGCAGATGATCAGCCTCGAAGTGAAGATGATCGAGATCGGCCGCAATGCGCTCAAGCAGCTGGGGGTGCGCTGGCAGGGGGGCAACGGTGCTGGCGACTGGGCGGTAGCCGGACCGAGTTTTGGCGTGATCGGGGATTTCAAGCGCCACGCGGCCTTCCTGCCCGGCGGCGCAGCGCAGGCGCACGGCCTGCCCGTGGCGCCCTATGTGTCGCCCTTTGCGGCGACCTGGGGCATGGCCTCGTCGCTGTCGACCATGATCGACATGATGGTGCAGAACGGTGATGCAGCCGTGCTGGCCGAGCCGCGCCTGTCCACGCGCTCCGGCGGCAAGGCGCGCTTCGTGGCCGGCGGCGAGCTGCCCATTCCGGTGCTCGGTGCCAATGGTTCGGCCAATGTGGATTTCAAGGAATATGGCGTGCGCTTCGAGGTCGAACCTCTGCTCAATGACCAGGGGGTGATCTCGGCGGCCTTGCACACGGAGGTTTCATCGATCGATGAAGAAGTGCAGGTGATGGGTGTGCCCGGCCTGCGCAAGCAGAGCGCCAATACCGACGTGAACCTGCGTCCCGGCGAGACGCTGGTGATTGCCGGCATGGTGCGCAGCGAGATGTCCCGGGCGGTAACGAAAATTCCGGGGCTGGGCGATCTGCCCATTCTGGGTCATCTGTTCAAGTCCAAACGCTTCCGTCAGCGCGAGTCCGAAATGGTGGTGCTGATCACCCCGCGGCTGAGTGGCCAGGGACAGGGGGGTGTGGATGCACGTGCCCAGGCGCTCGAAACCCGTGCCCGCGACCTGAAGAAAAGCATCGACATGCTGGACTGAGTTCACGACACGCTTTGCTGGCGCCTTGGGATCCTCTGCAAAAGTCCTGCGGCACTTTGATTCCCATGCCCGGGCGATCCAGTGCGTTGCCATTTGCCGCCAAATGACGCCTTCTGGCTTATCCCGATTCTGGGCCCAAAGCGTTCGCAGACTTTGCAGAGGGTCCCTTGCAGCAACACCGGCGCTTCGGGCACAGGGCGCGCCGCCACCGGGCCGGATGCAGCGCTGGGGGACATGGCCAAACGGCCTAGGCCATCCGGCCAGCCGTGACAAATGTTCCACGACGCCGGCTTTCGCTTGCGCTGAAATGGGCGGGTGAACAGCACCATCTACACAGGGTGATACGAACATGCTTGAAATCGTGATCGAGGAAGAGGGCCGGGAAAGCCGGACCGTGCGGGTCAGCCAGTTCCCGTGCCAGATCGGCCGTGGCCGTGAGGCCGGGGTGCAGCTGTCGGGCTGGCGCATCGCCCGGGTGCATGCCGAGCTGCAGCGCATCGGCCGGGGCATCAAGCTGGTGGACCAGGGCACGCTGGTCGGCACACGCGTCAATGGCGAGCGGATCGTCGAATATGGTCCGCTCTCGGAGAAGGATGAAATCGAGGTGGCCGGCTACCGCCTGCGGGTGCAGGGCGACGCGCTGCGCCAGGCAGGGCCCCAGCCGGATGCCCGGTTGTTCGGGGATGAGGGGGCCGGAGGCAGGGAGGCTGGAGGCAGGGAGCCTCGGGCACTGCATGGCGGTGCGGGCGTGCTGCGGCCACTGCAGGGGACTTCGGGTGTGCCGGCTGGGGTCGGGGCGGATACGGATGGTGCTGCAGAAGAGACCTCGCGACAGCTGGCCGATGCGGTGATCCGCCAGGCCGCCCGGCTGGATAAGCAGGCACAGTCGGATGTGAAGGGGGGACGTGCAGGTTCCCTGCCCGGTGCCGCACACGCCATCCATGCAGCGGATGGCGCCCATGCCGTTGATGTCGTCCATGCAGCCGATACGGCCAGTGGAGCCGAGGCGGCCAATGTATCTGATGCGACCCGTGCGGCAGACGGCGCGGACAAGGCATATCGCGATGGCGAGGCGGGCATGATGCACCGTGCGGATATCGCCGCGCCGCATGATGGTATGGACGGGACCATGACACAGGTGCTGCAGGGCACTCCGGAACAGACGACGGCAGACAGCGTCGGCATCTGCCGTACCGTCGGGGGCAGCCGTGGCGGCAACGCTGATGGCAGCCATGCCGCCGGGAACGGATTCTTCAGTGACAGTGACAACGGCAATGGCAGCGGCAGCAGTAACGACAACGGCAATGGCAACGGCAACCGGGGCCATGACGGCAACTCTCGTGCCGGCAGCGCCCAGCGCCATGCAGGCAGCACGGGCAACCCCGCTGGCCATGCCGGCGCCCCGGGTACCGGCACCGGTTCCCGTCAGACCAGTGAAGACGAAGCCGAACAGGCCCGTCTGGCCGGTTACGCCCGGGCTGCGCAGGAGCAGACGAAGGCCCTGGGCTGGCGGCGGCTGGTGCAGCGCCAGCTGCTGGAGGTGATCGACCTGCGGCGCAGCAACCTGACGCAGTTTTCGGCCGACGAGGTGAAGGCCGAGGTGCGCTCGGCGGTGGAGCGGATCGTGGCGGAGCTGAAGAATCTGCCGGAGGACATCGACCGCGAGATGCTGGTGCAGGATAGCGTGGACGAGGCTGTGGGGCTGGGGCCGCTGGAACGCCTGATGACCGATCCGCTGGTGAGCGAGATCATGGTCAACAGCGCGAGCGATATTTTCGTGGAGCGCAAGGGCAAACTGCAGCAGGTGCCGCTGGCCTTTTCCGATGACAACGCCATCCGCAATGTGATCGAACGCATCGTGGCGCCGCTGGGCCGGCGCATCGACGAATCCTCACCGCTGGTGGATGCCCGGCTGCCCGATGGTTCGCGGGTCAATGCCATCATTCCGCCGGTGGCGCTGAAGGGGCCGAGCATCACCATCCGCCGTTTCAACCGCACGGTGATGACGCCTGCCACGCTGGTGCAGAATGCCAGTGCCTCGGCGGCGATGATGGAATTCCTGCGCATCAGTGTGGAGCAGCACAAGAGCATCATCGTCTCGGGCGGGACGGGCTCGGGCAAGACCACGCTGCTCAACGTGCTGTCCAACCTGATCCCGCAGGGTGAGCGGCTGATCACCATCGAGGATGCGGCCGAGCTGAAGCTGAATCACCCGCACCTGGTGTCGCTGGAATCCCGGCCACCCAATGCCGAGGGGCGCGGTGCCATCACCATTCGCGATCTGGTCAAGAACGCGCTGCGGATGCGCCCGGACCGCATCATCGTCGGTGAATGCCGGGGGGCCGAAGCGCTGGACATGGCGCAGGCGATGAACACCGGCCACGAGGGCTCCATGACCACCGTCCACGCCAACACGCCGCGCGATGTGCTGTCGCGGCTGGAGGTGCTGATGCTGATGGCGGGGCTGGATCTGCCGGTGACGGCGCTGCGCGAACAGATTGCCAGCGCCGTGGACCTGATCATTCACCAGGCGCGGTTTTCCGATGGGTCGCGCCGCATCACGTCGATCACCGAGGTGTGCGGGGTGGAGAGCGGCAAGATCCAGTCGCACGAAATCTTCCGCTTCGAACAGACGGGAATCGGCGCCGACGGAAAGATCATCGGCCGCTTCCGGGCGTGCGACGAAGTGCCGTCGTTTTACGAGGCGCTGCGTGACCGCGGCGTGAAGGTCGATTTCAGCATTTTCGAGGACCACGACAAATGAGCCTGTTTTCCGGAAACTGGTTCTGGGTGGGGGCAGTCGCCCTGGGCCTGGCGGTGGTGATGGCGGTGCTGGTGCTGGCACCCGGCGCCGTGAAGGCAGGGGGTGATTACCGTCGTCACTTCAGTGGCCGGGTCGGCCACGGCATGAAGGAGCTGCTGCTGTTCGTGGACGTGGACCGGCTGTTTCGCGCCAACCTGCTGCTGTGTCTGGTGGCCTGTGCGCTGGTCTGGCTGCTGACGGGTTCGCTCTTTCTGGTGCTGGTGAGCGTGGCCCTGCTGGGCGCGCTGCCTTCCCTGCTGATTGCGCATCTGGGCGCGCAGCGCAGAAAGCAGTTTGCCCGCCAGTTGCCCGACGCGATGATGCTGATCGGTGGCGCGGTGCGTGCCGGCGCCAGCATGACGCTGGCACTGCGCCAGATGGCCAGCGAACTGCCGGCCCCCGGTGGCCAGGAGTTCGACCTGCTGCTGCGCGAGCTGCGGCTGGGGGTGACGCTGGACGATGCGCTCTTCAGTCTGGAAAAACGTATGGGCTGTGATGACCTGCGGCTCTTCGGGGCGGCAGTGCGGATTGCCAACGAAAGTGGCGGCAACCTGGCGGAGACGCTGGAACGGCTGGCCGACACCATGCGCAAGAAAATGGCGCTGGAAGACAAGATCATGGCGCTGACCTCGCAGGGCCGCATGCAGGGCTGGGTGATGGTGGTGCTGCCGCTGGGCGTGGGGGCTGCGCTGTTTGCCATCCAGCCGGATGCGATGGCGCCGCTGATCCACAGCTGGCAGGGCTGGGTCACCTGTGGGGTGGTTGCCATCCTGGAAGTGGTGGGGCTGCTGTTCATCCGCCGCATCATGGCCATCGATATCTGAACGGGTGCTGGCATCGAAATTTGAACGGTTGTATCGGGATCTGGGCGGCTGCATCGACATCCGGGCACGCATATCGATCCGCGGACATGTTCCCGGGCGCCGCCGGCATATGCATCCCGTGCCGGTATCCGGGCAGTTTCATCGGTCTTCAGAAGGAATCCATCATGAGTCAATTTTTCTCCGGGGCCTTGCCCTTCCTGGCCATCGGCGCGCTGGTGCTGTGTGTCTGGCTCTTCATGCTGGCAGGCTCGCGCGTGGTGGCCGAGGTGCCGCAGCAGCAGAAAAATGCGTACCACGACGATCCACCGCGCTACTGGGTGCTGCTGGGCTGGTTGGGTCATGCCATGGCATTCTGGGTAACGCCGCTCATTTCCAGCACCACCCGTCGCCGCCTGCAGGAGCAGCTGCGCAAGGCCGGTCTGGAGTTTTCGCTGACGGTGGAGCAGTTCGTGGCCGGTCAGGTACTGGGCGCACTGATGGCACTGCTTGTCCTGGTGGTGCTGATGCTGCCGCATGGCCTGCCCAGTCTGCTCTGGTGCACGGTGGCCATGGCGGTGGGGGGCTTTCTGCCGGCCAGCTGGCTGCGTGACCTGGGCGAGCGCCGCACACGCCAGATCGGCAAGGCGCTGCCCTTCTATCTGGACATCATCACGCTGGCCATCGAGGCCGGGTCGAACATGACGGGGGCGCTGCAGCATGCCGTGGACAAGGGACCGTCCGGCCCGATGTGCGAGGAGCTGCGCCGGGTGCTGCGCGACATCCGTGCCGGCCGTACCCGTGCCGAATCGATGCGGGCCCTGGCCGAGCGGCTGCGCATGCCGGCGGTATCGAACTGGGTGGCGGCCATTCTGACGGCTGAAAAGCAGGGGGCCAGTCTGGGGCCTATCCTGCGGGCGCAGGCAGACCAGCGCCGCAACGAACGCTTCATGCAGGCCGAGGCCATGGCCCTGAAGGCACCCGTGAAAATGCTGTTCCCGCTGATGACGTGCATTTTCCCGTGCACCTTCATCATCGTGTTCTTCCCGATCGTCGTGCGCATCATGAACGAAGGACTTTTCTGAGAGTCTGGGCATTTCAGTCTTCTCCCTGACGATGGATGCTCCCCGGATGAAGGACTCTCCCCGGATGGCGGACTTTCCATGGATGATGGCTTTTCATGGATGATGACTTTCCCTGGGTGATGAGCTTTTCCGTGACGATGGACTTTTGAGAGCCTGGCACGACGGTTTTCTCAGACGATGGGCCTGTGCAAGCCTGACGTTTTTTCTTGAATCATCATGAACACTTCCGTACGAATCCATACCCTCGTGGCCCGCCGCTGGTGGCAGCGTGCCCGGGGACTGATTGCCCGGCCACAGCCGCGGGCCGGTGCCGGCATGTATTTCCCGCACACCTGGTCGGTGCACGGCATGGGTATGGCCCATGCCCTGGACCTGGTCTTTCTGGATGCGCAGATGCAGGTGCTGCGCTGCTGCCGTCTGCCTGTGCTGGGTGTGCGCAGCTGCTGGCGTGCGCATGGTGTACTCGAGATGCGGTGCGGGGAAATTGCCCGTCTGGGCATTCGGCCGGGAATGCAACTGCAGCTCGATGAGGTGGCGGACATTTTCTGTGGGATGCCAGAGGCCGCAAGGCCGGCGCTGTGACGATGGACGAGGGAAAAATGGTGATGCGTGAGCAACAGGGTCATTCGGTCGGAACGGCGGTGGCGGCAAACAAGGGCATGGGAGCGGGTATGGAAGAACGGGTGAATGAAGGTGTCACGGCAGGCATGGACGTATTTCGGATGCCGTGGCTTCACGCAAGGCGAGTGGGGCTGCATGCAAGACGGGCGGGCGCCATGTACCTGCGGGCGTCCGTGGCCGGGGCCGTGCTGCTGCTGTCGGCCGGCAGTGCCCTGGCGGGAGGTTCCATGGCGGGAGGCGTAACGGCCTCGGGCCGGATTGCCGGGGGTGCGATGCCTGCCACCCTGCGGCAACCGCAGGCGGCGCTTCAGCTGGGGGACCTGTCGCCCGCCACGCTGGCACGGCTGTACGCCGAAGCCGAGCAGGATTACCGCCAGGGCCGGGATGTACAGGCACTGCAGACGTTTTCGTCGCTGCTGGAGCTGGCGCCCCGGTACCGGGAAGCCGCCTGGCTGCGTGTGGGCAACATTCATCAGCGCAGCGGCGCAACCGGTGCTGCGCTGGATGCGTACCGGCATCTGCTGCCCAATCCGGCGGATCACCGTGTGCCTGCCATCTCCCGTACGCGCGGCGAAGGAACGGCCGTATCCGGTGGGCCTTCCGTCCGTGCATCGTCCGTACGGGGGGCTTCGTCCGGGCGAGCTGCGTCGGCAAAAGCGGCCATGGTGTCTGCGGAGCGCGACCGTCAGGCCATCCAGCTCAAGGGCATGGTCAACCTGCTTACGCTGTCGATGCAGCAGACACAGGCCGCACTGGACCATATTGCGCTGCTGCAGCAGGACCCGTCCGTGCGCACTGCGGCCGGTCTCAGTGCCGAGGCCGAGGCAGCGCTGGTGGAGGGACTGCTGGCGCAGGCGGCCCGCATTCAGCAGATGCTGGGGGCTGGTGCGGAAAGCGGCAGCGCGGCTGGCATGGTGGGCGCCGCTTCTGGCATGGGTGCTGGTTCTGGCATGGGTGCGGAGCGTGTCTCGGCTGTGTCTGTCGCGGGTACACGTGCTGATGCCGTTGGGGCAACTGGGCTGGGCACAGGCCGGGAGACGGGCGCAGCTGGCCTGCGGAGAACTGCCATGGGTGGTCGCGCGGTGCCGGTACGCCCGTCCCGTCAGGATGCACAGCCACCGCAGATGCTGGTGGGGCATCCGGTCCTGCCTGGCGAGGCAGGCCATCCCAGGGATATTGGTGAGGCGGTCCGTTCCCGGGACTCCGGTGGCGCAGGGAAATCCATGATGCCGGTGCCCATCGAATATCTGGATGAGAGTCCGGAAGCGCGCCCGCGGAGTGGGGCATGAACGCATTCGCCCCTGCACACACCGTGCAGGACAGGGCGGCGTCAAAATTTTTCAATGGCCTTGACGCGCTCGCGTACAAACGGTTCAGGAATCGGTGATCATGAAACTTCTTTTACGAAAAGGCCTGTCACCAAAAAGCAGGCTGGCGGGCATGTCGATGGTCGAACTGGTGGTGGCCGTGCCGGTGCTGCTGGCGGTGGGGATGGGGCTGGTCCAGTTCATCATGGTCTACCATGCGCGCCAGTCGGCGGAGTACGCATTGCAGGAGGCGGCGCGTGCGGGCGCGGTCGATCATGCCCGGCCGGAGGCCATGCTGAAGGGGCTGGCGCGCGGGCTCGTGCCCTGGAAGTACGGGCCCACCAGCATGACGGACAAACTGGCCCTCGAGCTGGCAGAATATGCGCGGCTGCAGGGCACGATGGCTTCGGGAAATACCGTGCTGCAGACCGCCGTCGGCGCAGCGGTGACCGACACCCTGTTCGAGCTGAAGCAGCTCTCGCCCTCGACCGAGAGTTTCGAGGACTGGGCGCAGCCCCGGCTGGATGAGGCACGTGGCGTAATCGACCGCGCAGAGGTCGAGATTCCCAACGACAACCTGGACAACCGGCGCGAGAAGGCCCAGCCATCATCGGGGGTGGCCGGTTATCGGGGCCGTGAACCCATCGGTACACGATCCGGCCAGACGCTGGCCGATGCCAACATGCTGCGACTGGAGATGACCTACGGAGTGAAGCTGAAGGTGCCCGGCATCTCGGCCCTCGTGCTCAAGTCACTGAAGCATTGGCATGGCTGCGACTCGGTGATCGGGCTGGCCGGCAATGTGGCCCGGCAGGATGACCGCTGCAGGTATTACCTGGCCGGCTTCATTCCGGTACAGACCGTGGCCACGGTGCGGATGATGTCGCCCGCCTGGCGCTCGCCGCTGCTCCAGGCGGCCGTGCCCTCCGCCATTGCAGGTTCACAGGGAGCGTCGCTGGGGGCAGGGACGCTGCGTCCGTTGCCCGATCGTCGTCCCTCGGCCGTGACGACGGGGGCGGCACCGCGCCCGGATGGCCAGCCCTTCACCCGGCCCGCGGAGACGGGACCGGTTCGCTGGGGAGGCGGGAGCGCCCCGGTGGTTGCAGGTCATGTGGAAGGCGGTACAACGGGCGGTGCAACCAGTACAACCGGTACGGCGGGTGGCGCTGCTGCGGCCGGCCGGGGCGAGGGGAATGTGGCACCGGCCCCGCAACGCCTGCCGGATGATGTGTTCTTCAAGCCGCCCCAGGGGTCTTCCGGTACGGCGCCCGATCCGCTGAAGCAGGCGGTTCAGGATTTCACGGCTCATTCGGCACAGGGAGGAACCGGCGCTGTCGGTGCGACCGGCGATGCCGGGCATCCCGCCCTGTGTACCGCGGCAGACGGCATGCCGGACGAGGGGGGCGAGCATGGTGCCGCCCGGGAAGGCGTGCCCCAGGAGGGGGTTACGGGAAAGGCCTGACCGCTGGCCCGGGGGCGTGTCACTTGCGTGTTCACTTCCACGCCGCTCACGGAACGGGTACGTCACGCACTTCATCCAGCCTGCTCAAGGCACAGGCGCCACCTGCTGCTGTCTGGACATTGCTGTCAGGTCCGTGGATGCTCTCAGCTGTCGCGGCCGGCCGAAGCCAGGCCGGACAGGGTCGAGCCGGAGTCCTTTGCCGAGGCGTCCCGGGTCTTTCGTTCCTTGAATACCGAGCTGGCCGTGGCGTTCGGGTCGTAGGGGTGACGGTCGAACGGGTAGGCGGCGCGGATGCGCTGCACGTAGGCCAGGGTTTCGGCGTAGGGCGGGACGCCGTTGTAGCGGTCGACGGCCCCTTCGCCGGCGTTATAGGCGGCCAGCACCAGGCTCACGTCACCCCGGTAGTAGTTGAGCAGCCAGCGCAGGTAGGCCATGCCCCCCCGGATGTTCTGCACCGGGTCCATGATGTCGGTTACGCCGAAGCGCTCGGCCGTTTCGGGGATGATCTGCATCAGCCCGAAGGCATTGCGGTCGGAGCGGGCATTCGGGTTGAAGGCCGATTCCGTGGACATGACCGCCAGCACCAGCCGCGGATCCAGCCTGTACTTGCGGGCCTCGGCAATGACGTGCTTGACGATCTTGGCACGCGCTGCACCGGCTACCGGGTTGCGGCTGCGTGCGGTGTGGTTGCCGAGCGCAGCCAGTTCGGTGACGGTGGCCGAACGTTCGACTGAACCTTTCTCGACGACGCTGCCCTTGACGCAATCGGGCAGCACCTCTTTGGTCATTTTGTAGCGCTTGGTCAGATCCTGCGCGATGTCGCTGCCGAAGCGGGCAGCTCGCTGGAACAGGGTGGCCGCCATGTCCGGATTGGCGGGTACGCCGCGACCTTCCTCGTAGATCCAGCCCAGGCGCACCATGGCGTCGGGGTAGCCCCCGCGCGCCGCTTCACAGTACAGCGCCTGCGCGCGTCCGTAGTCGGGCCTGCCGGTGAAGCCGGCCTCGGCCAGCATGCCCTGCTGGACGATGTCGCGATAGTGCTCGACGGCATTGACTTCCTTGCGGGCCACCTTGCGGGTGAGACCTTCCAGGTTGATGGTCTCTTCGGTGCCGCGTCTGGCACGGTTGCCAGCGGTGCGGGTGGCCTTGCCGCCGAAATTGTCGAAGCCGTTGAACTGGTCATCCTGGCCCGGGCGCACCTTCTTCTGGAGGGCGCCACTGGGCTGGGGCTGGCCGAGAATCTGCTTCTGGCGCCTGCCCTGCTGGGGCTGGAAGTTCGTGGCCTGGGGCGTGCGGTAGCTGTTGATGGACTGGTTGCGCCGGTCCATGCCATAGGAGCCGCGTCCGGCACGGCCGGAGGACCAGTTGGTGCTGGGGGCCGACAGGGCGCCGCGGCTGCCCTGGTAGTAGCTGCCGCCATTGGCGCCATTGGCACCGGTGGGCGCTCCGACAGGGCCACCAATGGGGCCGCCGCTCTGTGCGGCGACCGAGGCCGACAGCAGCAGGAGGGAGGAACCCAGCAGGGTTCGGGTCCGGAACGGAACCCGTTTGATGGAGGCAGCCAAGGGGTGTACCTCTGGAGTGGAACACAGTCCGAAGGAAGAGGATGTACCGTCTGCACGATGATGCGTGCGCAGCGCGGTGCCGCCTTTTCCGGCGGGGCGGGCGGTATGCCACGCATGCCATTTTACCGCAGGTGGTACCGTTTGACGGTACTTTTGCCAGTCTGGGTGGAAATGGTGGCGGGCTTTGGGCAGGGCGGTGCGTGCGGCTGGGGGCCGTGTGGTGCGGTGTCGTGCCGTGTCGCGTGTGTTGTGTGGTTTGCCGCTCGGGGAAGTGCTTCTGTCGTGAAAACGCCACGGCCCGGCAGGCAGGTGCCTGGCCGGGCCGTGGCAAACCGGAGCACTCTGCGGCATCTGCCTGCAGGGAGGGCACGCTCAGCGCATGTGGTGCTTGGCAAGCAGGTCGTACAGCGTGGGGCGCGAGACGCCCAGCGTGATGGCGGCCTTGGCGATGTTGTCGTTGGCGTCCTTCAGGGCGCGGATGATGGCATCGCGCTCGGCTTCGTCACGGGCATGCTTGATGGTGACCGGCGGCAGGGTCTCGTGGGCCGGCAGGCCGAGGTCGGGCGCCTGGATGACGACACCGTCGGTGGTCAGCATGGCCTGGTGGATGACGTTGCGCAGTTCGGTGATGTTGCCGTGCCAGCTGTAGCGGGCGATGGCCACGACGGCATCGTCGGAGAGCACCATGCGGGGTTTTTCCGGGTTGTCCTGATGGCTCTGGTTGAGCAGCCACTGGGCCAGTTCGCGGGCGTCGTCACCCCGCTGGCGCAGCGGGGGCAGGCACAGGTGCACCTGGCCGAGGCGGTCGTACAGGTCGCGCCGGAAGTGGCCCTCGACGATGCGGTTGCCCAGCGCCGGGCTGGCGATGCTGATGACCTGCGGCAGGGTGTTGACATCCTTCCAGCGGGTTTCGCTGTTGTGGATGAGGTAGAGCAGTTCGGTCTGGGTGGTGGGGTCGAGCTGTTCGACGTTTTCCAGAATGACGATGGGCTGGCCCGATCCCTGGTACTCGGTGGCGGCCTTGCGGAAGATCACCTCGATGTCGATACCGCGGGTGTAGCGGTTGCAGCTGATGATCGGGGGCATGGTCACCGGCGGCAGCTGGCTGGCATCCGCGCCGGGGCGCTGGCCGTTGTACTGGGCGAAGTAGTGGGCCAGCGTCTTGCGGCCGGTGCCGGGCTCGCCCTGGATGAGAATGCGCAGGTTGTGGCCCAGCAGGCGGCGGGCCCGCTTGACGATGCGGCGCACGGCGGCATCGCTGCTCATCATGCCGGGGATCAGTTCGTTGAGCGGGCGGACCTTGGTCAGGCTGATGTTGTGCAGGCGGATCTGCTGCAGGCGACGGGCGCGCTGCACGGCATACGGCAGCACCTGCGTGTCGGACGGGTAGGCCAGCACGTCGTAGACGTTGGGCAGCAGCAGCTGGCCGGCCAGATAGTCGTCGGTGGCACCGATGGCGATGATCTTGGCGTTGGGGCTGGCGGCGGTCAGCTGGCGGCAGGCGTCCAGCGGCGAGTTGGCCTGGCTGGGGCTGCCGTGGGTGCCGAAGTCGAGCACGATGACGTCGACATCGGTGCTGTGCAGCTTGACGATGGCCTTCTTGAGCCCCTGGATGTAGAGGGCATCCCTGGCCAGCGGAGTGTTCTGCAGCCCGATAGCGTGTTCGGGTGCCAGTTCGACGATCATCAGGTGCTTGTTGCTCATGGACGGATTGGAAAGTCGCCTTGGATGTCGGGAATTCCATCAGAAACGGAATTTCCCTCTAAGGACATACTGCACGCTTCGTTCAAGACCAGTATTGGCGGATTGATATTTGTTGCACTGTCTTGTTAGCGCAACAGGTATTCCAGCGCCTGTCTGTCAGTGTGTGTGACAAATGTACGTATCCTGGCGGGGCCAGTACGGGACCGGATGCGTCCATGACACGTGCCTGGTACCCGGCATTTCGGTTGACTGGCACCTGGCATCACGGTTGGAGGGGAGGTCCCGGATGCAGTCATGGCGCCCCGTCTGTCATGCATCATCCATGTCTGTCCCGGTGGGTGTGGCGGTCGCCAAACGGTCGGGGCCTGGCGGCGCGGGCGCTGGGGCAGGCAGGGAAAGCCCCAGTGACCGCAAGGTCGGCAACAAGGTTACGTGGCGTACCATCACGGGCTGGACGGGTGATTCCCGGTGTTGCCATGGCCGCAGGGGCTGGCTGCCGGGAGGGCCGGGTCGCCGGACCGGTGGATGAGCGGTGCCGGCGCAGGGAGGCAAGGGTGATGGAAGCGGGCAACGGGGTGGAGCCGAACGTCGGAGCACTGCTGGCGTGGGCCCAGGCATGGCTGGACGGCCATGGGGCGGGCGACTGGACCGTGACGGGGCACGGGGCGCTGGGCGAGGCGCGGCTTGCGCACGGCGAGGGTGTGGCGGCCGTGCTGCAGTTGCAGGGGGCCGACCCGATCACCCGGATGCTGGGGCTGCTGGCATGCAGCGATCCGTGGCCTTCGCAGGACGAACTGGACCAGCGCCTGGGTGAGGAGATGGGGGCCTACATGGGGACACTGCTGGCCAACAGCCAGCGGCTGATGGCGCTGTCGTTCGGCGCGGTGATTGCCGGGGATGGACGCGGCCAGCAGCAGACCGAGGTGCTGCGACGCATGACGCTGGCGATGGCACGCGATGTGCGGGTGGTGATGGTGCGGCTGGCCTCGGCGCTGCAGTCGCTGCGGCATGTGGCGGGCTCGTCGCTGCCGGATGACACGATGGTGTCACTGGCACGCGGGCGTGTACCGGGGCACGGGGCCGCTTCGCCGGTAACCGGGGAAGTGGCCCCGGTGGATGAGCGTGCCGCGGCGCCGGCCAATGTGCTGGGGCTGGCGCAGGAGGCCATGCAGGTGCTGGCGCCGCTGGCAAACCGGCTGGGGCTCTACCGCATCAAGTGGGAGATGGAGGATCTGGCCTTTCGTGTGCTGCAGCCCGAGCGCTACCGGACGCTGGCCAGCCAGCTGGAGAGTCGCCGGCCGGAGCGGGATGCCTTTGTGGCCAGTGCATCGGTGGAGCTGAAGGCGCTGCTGGCCGGCCATGGCATCAATGCCCAGGTGAAGGGGCGTTCGAAGCATCTGTACAGCATCCACAACAAGCTCAGGGCCAAGAACCTCACCATGGAGAACCTGAAGGACCTGCGGGCGCTGCGGGTGATGGTGGAGTCGCTGGCCGACTGCTATGCGGCGCTGGATGTGGTGCACCAGCGCTGGGAGCCGGAGATGGAGGAGCTGGATGACTACATTGCCGATCCCAAGCCCAATGGTTACCAGTCGCTGCACACGGTGGTGAAGGCCGATGACGGCCGGCCGATGGAGGTGCAGATTCGCACCCGGGCGATGCACGAGGCGGCCGAGTACGGGCTGGCCGCGCACTGGCGCTACAAGGAAAGGAGCGCGCCGGGCGGGGGCAGCGTGGTGGTGCCGTCGCTGGACGGACAGGCGCGGATTTCGTGGCTGCGGCAGCTGCTGGCCTGGCAGCAGGACCTGGGCACGCAGATCTCGGCAGGTGACGAGGCCAGCACGGCCGACGATTCGGTGATCTTCGTGATGACGCCGCAGGGGCGGGTGATCGAGCTGCCCACGGGATCCACGGCGGTCGATTTTGCCTATCACGTGCACACCTCGCTGGGGCATCGCTGCCGGGGGGCGCGTGTGGACGGGCGGATGCTGCCGCTCAACAGGCCGCTGGTCAATGGCCAGGTGGTGGAGATCGTCCAGGCCCGGGTGGGTATGGACGAGCCGGGCCCCTCGCGGGACTGGCTGAATCCGGAACTGGGCTTCGTGCGCAGCTCCCGGGCACGGGCCAAGGTGCGGCAGTGGTTCAACGCACAGACGCGCGGCGAGGAGCAGGCAGCCGGCCGGGAACGGGTGGAAAAGGCGCTGGCCCGGGAGGGCTACGGCACGCTGTCGCTGGATGAGCTGGCGGCGAGGCTGAAGTATCCGTCCACGCAGGCGCTGTTTGCCGGGGTGGCCCGCGAGGAGGTGGGGACGCGAACGCTGGAGGCGGCCATTCGCAACGAGCCGCTGGTGCCGGTTGCCTCTCCGCCGCCTGCACCGCCGCCGGCCGAGGCACGCCGCGCGGAGGGCAGTCAGGGATCCAACACGGTGCTGGTGATGGGGGTGGATTTTCTGATGACCCACCTGGCGGGCTGCTGCCATCCGGTGCCGCCGGACGAGATCACCGGTTTCGTCACGCGGGGCCGGGGGGTGTCGGTGCACCGTCGCAACTGCCCGGCGCTGGCGGCCCTGCGGGCGAAGGCACCGGAGCGCGAGCTGGCCGTGTCGTGGGGCGATGACTGGGACAAGCCGCTGAAGACGAAGGGGGGCCAGCTCAAGCCCCGCCGCTTCCAGGCGGGGGTGCTGGTGACGGCCGAGGACCGCAACGGTCTGCTGCGCGACATTCTGGACATGCTGGCCCGCGAGCATTGCTCGCTGGTGTCGGTGCAGAGCCAGTCGGTCCGGGAGCTGGCGCGCTTCTCGCTGGTGCTGGAGGTGTCGTCCGGGGAGGCACTGGCGCGCCTGCAGGGCCTGATCCGGCAGATACCGGGGGTGTCGGGCTGCCGGCGGGCGTAGCAAGGGGCTTTCCTGCTCCATGGCCATGTCTGGGGTCGGCCTGTTCGTGTTCCGGACAGCCGGGACTTTGGCCAGTGAGCCCGGCATGATTACTGCCTTGCGCCCCCCTGTTTTTTGGTGAATGCCCTGGCCGCAGCAGGTTCATTGATGGAAATGACCCGCAGAAGGAGCGGGGCTCAGCCCAGTCCCGGCATCTCCAGATGGGAGAAGGCGGTGTCGGGGGTATCACCGTTGCCTTCGCCGCTGCCTTCCTGACCAACGGCAGGGGGTGTGGCGGAGACGGGCTCACCCGGCGTGACCACCGGTGCGGTCGTGGCCGATTTGGGGCGGAAGGCCCGGCAGACTTCGGGCCGGGTTTCGATGTAGGGGGCGCCGATCAGGTCCAGGCAGTAGGGGACGGCGGCAAAGATACCGGGCACGGTGATCTCGCCGGTGTCGGCGTCGCGCACGCCCTCCAGAATCTCGCGGATCGATTTGGGCTGGCCGGGGAGGTTGATGATCAGCGTGTTGCCGCGGATGACGGCCGTCTGCCGCGACAGGATGGCCGTGGGCACGAAATGCAGGCTGATGGCGCGCATCTGTTCACCAAAGCCGGGCATCTCGCGGTCGGCCACGGCGAGCGTGGCCTCCGGCGTAACATCGCGCGGCGTTGGCCCCGTGCCGCCGGTGGTGAGGATCAGGTTGCAGCCTTCGGCATCGGCCAGCTCACGCAGGGTTCTGCTGATGTCTTCCAGTTCGTCGGGAACCAGCCGGCTGCAGCCGAGCCATGGCGAGGCCAGAGCCGAGTCGAGCCACTCGGCCAGGGCCGGAATGCCCCTGTCTTCGTACGTTCCGCTGCTGGCCCGGTCGGAAATGGAGACGAGGCCGATCCGGAGCGGTGCGGTGTCGTGTATATCGGTGGACATGGCGCAGTTCCTCGGTGTGTGACGATATGCAACGGATGATAGCGCCGATGTCCGGTGGGTGGCGGTTACGGGCCGGCGGGTGGCAGGGTGATGTACCGGCAAGCCGGAATCCGGTGGGCGGTGTGCCTGCGCCGCATGATGGCGTGCACCATGAACTGGCAGACGGCAGACGGCAGACGGCAGACGGCAGACGGCAGACGGCAACAGGCACCAAATGGCAGGTCTCAGGCAATGGCGCGGGCAGGTTCGCGGGCGCTTCAGCCGCCCGTGGCGTCGATCATGGCCTGCACCAGGGTGTCGTGCAGCAGGCGGTAGAGCTGGCGCTGCTGCTTCGGCGGCTTGCCGGTGGATTTTTCGCGGCGTGCCTGGGCCACCAGGGCGGGCAGGCCGAGGTGGGCAGCCTCGGGGTGCTCATCGATGAAATCGGTCAGCGACAGGCTGCCGTCGATGAGACCGTCGCGCCAGCGTTCGGCGCGGTGCATCAGGTGGATGGCGCTCTGGTGGCGCTCCTCGTCGATGGCCAGGGCCTGCTCAATGGCGCTGGCATCGATGTTGCGCATGATCTTGCCGATGTACTGCATCTGCCGGCGCAGGCCTTCGTGGCTTTTGATGCGGCGGGCTTCGTGGACGGCCTGGGCCAGCTCCTCGGGCATCGGTACGCGTTCGAGCTGGCTGGCGGGCAGCTTGACCAGTCGTTCGCCGAGGGCCTGCAGGGCGTGCATCTGCTGCTTGCGGCGCGTCTTGCTGGGGGGCGCGTCATCGGCGCGGCCAGCGGTCGCATCGTTTCCTGGCATGGCATCGCCCATGCCAGGTGCTGCATCGCTTCCCGATGTGGCATCGTCCATGGTGGGGGCCGCGTGGAGGTCGGAGGCGTCGTCCTGAAAATGGGGGGCTGGATGGGGCATGCTCTGGGAAGGAGGGGGTAGGCTGGCGTTTCCCTGCCAGACAGGGCGGCCTGCCTTGCCTGTATAGTGTACCGGGTCAGCCCATGGATTATTCGGGGGGCAGCGCGGGGGCGAATGTGTCCACGACACGCTCCGGGTGCGGGGTGTTGCCGGCAGACGCTGCGGGTGGTGGTAGGTTGCACGGCTGCTATATGATACTTGCTGGATTCCCGTTTCCTGTTGCGCGGGTTTCGATCCCCACTGCGTGGGTTCCGACCCCCGCCGCATGGGTTTCGATCCCTGTCGTGTGGGTTTCAATCCCCGCTGTGTGGGTTTCGATCCCCGCCACGGGGATTTTCCGGTCCCTGCCACGCCGATTTTCTGATCCCTGCCACGTCACGATGAGCAAAGCTGCTGCCAAATCCTCTTCTGCTGCCGCCCGCACCTCTGCCGCTGCCCGCACGGCAGCCACGCCGAAAGCCCGGGCCGGGCACCTGCCGGCCCGGTACCTGAAGGGAAAACCGGCGGACGACCGGCCGCTCTTCGACTACACCCGGGCCGATTTCGAGGAGCTGGTGCGCGATGCCCTGCGCCTGGCGCGGCGGCTGGGGGCCTCGGCGGCCGTGGCCGAGGTGTCGGAGTCGTCGGGGCTGGCCGTGACGGTGCGCAAGGGCAAGGTCGAGACCATCGAGCAGACCCGCGACAAGGGGCTGGGCATTTCCGTCCATGTGGGCAAGCGGCGCGGGCATGCCAGCACCAGCGATTTCAGTCCGCAGGCCGTGGCCCGCACGGTGCAGGCCGCCTATGACATCGCTGCCATCACCGGTGAAGATCCGTACTCGGGGCTGCCCGAGAAGAAATTCCTGGCGCTGGGTGAGCATGATGTGTCGGGGCTGAAGCTGTTCTCGCCCTGGCATGTTTCGGTGGATGAGGCCATCGAGCTGGCCCGGGAGATCGAGGCGGCCAGCTTTGCCGTAAGCCCCGGCATTGCCAACAGCGACGGTGCTTCCGTGTCGGTGGGGCACGGACATTTTCTGTCGGCCAATTCCCGCGGGTTTTCCGGCGGGTTCCCGCACAGCCGCCATACGCTGTCGGTGGGGCCGATTGCCCGCCGGGGCCGGGACATGCAGCGCGATGGCTGGTATTCGTCGGCACGTGCGGCGGCCGACCTGGCAGACCCCACGGCGCTGGGCCGGTATGCAGCGGAACGTGCGCTTTCGCGGCTGGGTGCGCGCAAGCTGAGTTCCCGCAAGGCGCCGGTGCTGTTCGAGGCGCCACTGGCGCTGGGGCTGCTGGGCAGCCTGGTGCAGGCGGTGAGTGGCTCCGCCCTGTACCGGCGGGCGACGTTCCTGGTGGATTCGCTGGGCCGGCAGATCTTTCCCGACCATATCGACATCGAGGAAGATCCGTTCATTCCGGGGGCCATGGGCTCGGGGCCGTTCGATGACGAGGGCGTGTCCACCCACGCACGCGATGTGGTGTCGGGTGGTGTGCTGCAGGGGTATTTCCTGTCCACCTACAGTGCCCGCAAGCTGGGCATGAAAACCACCGGCAATGCGGGTGGTTCGCACAACCTGCGCCTGTCCAGCCGGCTGACGAAGCGGGGGGACGATTTTGCCCGCATGCTCAGAAAGCTGGGCACCGGCCTGCTGGTGACCGAGGTGATGGGGCAGGGCGTCAATTACGTGACCGGCGATTATTCCCGGGGGGCCAGTGGTTTCTGGGTGGAAAACGGCGTGATTCAATATCCGGTGGAAGAAATCACCATCGCAGGCAATCTGGCCGACATGTATCGCGGCATCGTGGCGGTGGGTAACGACGAGCTGACCCGTGGTACCAAGACCAGCGGCTCGATCCTGATCGAAGAAATGGCCATTGCGGGCTGAGCGCCCGGGCTGGGCGGGCGCTGCCAGCCTCCGGTCACCGGCCGAAGGAGAGCGGATGAACAAGGCTTTTGTGCGCGAAAACGACGATGCCGATGACGAGGATGATGACCTCGAACCGGCGCAGCTGAAGGTGCCCGGGGGCAAGAACTACATCACCCGCACCGGCTATCAGGCGTTGCGTGACGAGCTGACGCATCTGCTGGACGTGGAGCGCCCCGAAGTGGTGCAGGTGGTGTCATGGGCGGCCTCCAATGGCGACCGCTCCGAAAATGGCGATTATCTGTACGGCAAGAAGCGCCTGCGCGAAATCGACCGTCGTATCCGCTTCCTGACCCGGCGCATCGACCGGGCCGAGGTGGTCGACCCGTCGGCTCACCATGGCAATGACCAGATATTTTTTGGTGCCACCGTGACCTACAGCGAACCGGACGGTACCGAGCGGCGCGTGCAGATCGTGGGGGTGGACGAGATCGATCCGCTGGGCGGGAAGATCTCGTGGATATCGCCGGTGGCCCGCGCGCTGATCAAGGCGCGCGAGGGCGACGAGGTGACGCTGATGACGCCGCAGGGCCGGATGGAGCTGCTGGTCGAGTCGGTGGAGTATCCGGCACCCTGACGCCTGCAGCAGCCCGTTGCACGCGCCGGGCGCTGTGCTTCAGGCATCCTGTTCAGACGTCCGGCTCAAGCATCGGGCCTTGGGCGTCACGGGCAAGCCGTTGCCGGGTGCAGGATCATCCCGGAACGCCCGGCGCATGCGGCTCCGGTGCGCTCTGGGTATTTCAGGCGTAGTCGAACTCGCAGCGGATCACGTGCCGGTACAGCTCGCCGGGCTGCAGGATGGCCTGTCCATGGGATGGGCTGTCGGGCGGGTACTGGCTTTCCAGCGCAATGCCGGCGTGGCTGGCATACGCGCTGCCATCCCGTTTGGGTGTGCCGGCCAGATGCTGGCCCGTGTACAGATGCAGTGCCGGCTGGTTGGTCCAGATGGCCAGACGTGCCCGGTCATCGGCGGCGTGCAGCTCGGCGGCCCGGTTCAGTGTCACGCCCTGATCGGTGCGCACGGCGGTATCGCTGTCGTCGTCCAGCAGGAAACTGTGGTCGTAGCCCTGCACCTTCTGCTGGTCGGCATCCCGCAGGATGTCGGTGCCGATCCGCTTGCCGGTGCGAAAATCGAATCCGGTCCCGTCCACCGGGTGCGGCGGTGCGTCCGGAATGCCATCGGCACCCACGGGCTGATAGCGGCTGGCGTGAATCTGCAGCCACTGGTTCAGGCCGTCGTCACCGTCGCCACCATTGAGGTTGAAATAGGCGTGACTGGTGATGTTGCAGGGGGTGGGCGCGTCGGTGCGCGCCAGATACGTGATGGTCAGGCTGTCGTCGTCGGCCAGCTGGTAGATGACCTCCACGTCCAGATTGCCCGGAAAGCCCTGGTCGCCGTCGGCGCTGTGCAGGTGCAGGCGCAGGGTCTGGCCGGTGGCCGGCAGCACCTCGGCCAGTGCCGGACTGGGGCCAGGCTGCCAGCGCTGCCGTGAGAACCCTTCAGGCCCTCCGTGCAGGATGTGGGGAAACTGGTTGGTGGCCAGCGCATGCCCGGCGAAGCGGGCATTGGCGATGCGCCCGGCATAACGGCCGACGCTGGCACCCAGGTAACTGCTGCCGGCCAGCATGGTGGCCAGATCGTTGCTGCCCAGCAGGATTTCGCGGGGGCCGCCAGACAGCGGCAGGACGCAGGAGGTCCAGCAGGCGCCCAGCGGGTTGAGGGTGACGTGTATGCCGTGGCGGTTGGTGAGGGTAACGGTGTCCATGCTTCAGGCTACCACATGCGCGCCCTGGTGGGCGCTGCAGAGGTAAGTCCGGGCCTGAAGGCCGCCGCTGCGGGCCGGGTACCGGGTGGTGACGGCTTCGGTGACGGCATCGACCCTGGACTCGGGGACCAGCGCCACCACGCAGCCGCCGAAGCCGCCGCCGGTCATGCGCGCGCCGCCTTCGGTGCCGATCACGCCAGCAATGATGTCGACCAGTGCATCGATGGGGGGTACGGTGATTTCGAAATCGTCCCGCATCGAGGCGTGGCTTTCGGCCATCAGCTGGCTCAGGCGTGTCACGTCACGGGCAGCCAGTGCCGCTGCGGCGGCCTGCGTGCGGGCATTTTCGGTGATGACATGACGGGCGCGGCGATACACCACCGGATCCAGCGCATCGCGGGCGGCGTCCAGCTGCGCCAGGCTCACATCCCGCAGCGCGCCGACGCCGAAATGGGCGGCGGCCGTCTCGCATTGCCGGCGGCGTGTGTTGTACTCGCTGCCCACGAGGCCCCGCTGCACCTTCGAGTCGATGATCATCACCTTCAGGCTGTCCGGCATGGGCACGGCGCGGGTGTCGAGGCTGCGGCAGTCGATCAGCAGCGCGTGGCCTTCCTCGCCCAGCGCGGAGATGAACTGGTCCATGATGCCGCAGCGGCAGCCGACGAATTCGTTTTCGGCCTGCTGGCCCAGCAGGGCAATGTCCCTGCCACTGGCATCGAACCCGTAGAGCGCCTGCAGGGCCTTGCCCACGCCCACCTCGAGCGCGGCCGATGAACTCAGGCCGGCGCCCTGCGGCACGTTGCCGCTGACCGCCATGTCGAAGCCGTGAGGCAGGACGCCGAAGCGCTGGATGAACACGTCGACCACGCCACGGATGTAATTGGCCCAGTGCTGGCTGCCCTGTGCCGGACGCTGGCCGGCCGGGAATTCGTCGATGGCGTTCTGGTAATCGAGGGCCACCACACGGATGATGCCGTCGGACCGGGGGGCGATGGCTACTTCGGTGGCGAAGTCGATGGCGCAGGGCAGCACGAAGCCGTCGTTGTAGTCGGTGTGCTCACCGATCAGGTTGACGCGGCCGGGGGCGCGGACGACGTGCCGGGCGCGAACGCCGAAATGCTGCTGCAGAGCGGCAGCGGTGTCCTGGATGGAATTCATGATGGGGGAACGTCTGGACAGAGAAATGATGCGGGTGGAAACGCCGGCCGAAAGCGCTTTTCGCACAGGGGTGGTATAGGCGTTGTCACGTGCCCTGTCGTCTGGACCGCCGGCTGGCCGACAGAATCAGGCCGCCGGTACGTTCTGGCGGTAATGAACCGTAGACACGGCGCGCAGGCGTTCGGCGGCCTGTTCGGGCGTGAGATCGCGCTGGACCTCGGCCAGCATTTCGTAGCCGACCATGAATTTCTTCACCGAAGCCGAGCGCAGCAGCGGCGGGTAGAAATGCGCGTGACACTGCCAGTGGTCGGTGGGGGCGTCGTCGAAGGGAGCGCCGTGCCAGCCCATCGAGTACGGGAAGCTGGTCTGGAACAGGTTGTCGTAGCGGGTGGTGAGTTCCTTCAGCACCCGGGCGAGATCGGCGCGCTGGGCGGCGCTGGCCTGCGTGAGGCGGGGCAGGTGGGCGCGCGGCATCAGCAGGGTCTCGAAGGGCCAGACGGCCCACCAGGGCACCACGGCCAGCCAGTGTTCGCCATCGACCACGATCCGCTCGCGCTGCTGCCGTTCGCGTTCGGCGTAGTCGAGCAGCAGGTTGCGGCCATGGCGTTCCAGGTAGCGGCGCTGGCAGACATCGGCCTGTGCCGGATAGTTCGGTAGAAAGTCGCTGGCCCAGATCTGGCCGTGTGGGTGCGGGTTGGAACAACCCATGGCCGCGCCCTTGTTTTCGAAGATCTGCACCCAGCGCCAGCGGGCGCCCAGTTCGTCGTACTGGGCGATCCAGGTGTCGATGACGCCGCGGATGGCTGCCTCGGGCAGCTCGGGCAGCGTCTTGCCGTGGTCGGGCGAGAAGCAGATGACCCGGCCGGTGCCGCGCACGCTGTCGCTGGCAAAGAGGGGATCGTCCCCATGGTGGGGCGGCGTGTCGGGCAGCAGGGCCGGGAAGTCGTTGGTGAAGACGTAGGTGCCGGTGTAGGGCGGGTTGGTCTCGCCGCCCACACGGGTGTTGCCGGCACACAGGTAGCAGTGCGGGTCGTGTGCGGGGCGGGGGGCGTTGTCGGGGGCTTCCTGCTGGCCCTGCCAGGGGCGTTTGGCCCGGTGGGGCGAGACGAGAACCCAGCTGTCCTGCAGCGGGTTGTAGCGACGATGGGGGTGATCGGCAAAGTCGAACATGGGCGGCATCCTGTGCCGAATGGGTTCACAACCCGCCCTATGGTACGCCTGTGCATCGCTGCCGGTGGTGCACAAGATGAACAATCGTGATTTTTCTCAACGACGTGGAAAATCGCTGTCATCGGCAGGCGAAAAGGTGGAAAAATAAGGCATCGCACGGTCTGTTCACGTCGTGGACAGGTTCGTGCCGTACAGCAGCTTCTGATTTGAAAACAAATTTAATAGTTGGAGATCATCAGATGATGAAAAAGACCATTCTGGCCGTCATGCTCTCGGCTGCCACCTTTGCTTCCGCTGTACAGGCTGCAGACCGGGTGGGCGTGACCATCTACAAGTACGACGACAACTTCATGTCCACCATGCGCAAGTCGCTGGAAGGCATTGCTGCCAGGCAGTCGGATCTGAAGCTGCTGATGAACGACTCGCAGAACAACCAGTCGATGCAGAACGACCAGGTCGACATCCTGCTGGCCAAGGGCGTGAAGGCGCTGGCCATCAACCTGGTGGACCCGGCGGCCGGTGCCACCGTCATCGACAAGGCCCAGGGCAGTGACGTGCCGGTGGTGTTCTTCAACAAGGATCCCGGCCAGAAGGCCATCGATTCGTACGCCAAAGCCTGGTACATCGGGACCGATCCGGTGCAGTCGGGCGTCATCCAGGGCGACCTGATTGCGAAACAGTGGAAGGCGCACCCCGAGTGGGATCTGAACAGGGATGGCAAACTGCAGTATGCGCTCATCAAGGGCGAGCCCGGCCACCCGGATGCCGAGGCCCGTACCGAGTGGGTGGCGAAGGAGCTGGAAGCCAAGGGCATCAGGACCGAGCGTCTGTACATGGACGCCGCCCTGTGGGATGCCGCCAAGGCCAAGGACATCGCGCAGGCCTGGCTGTCGGGCCCCAATGCCGGCAGGATCGAGGTGATCATCTCCAACAACGACTCCATGGCCATGGGAGCCATCGAGGCGGCCAAGGCCCAGGGCAGGAAGCTGCCGATCTTCGGCGTGGACGCGCTGCCCGAGGCCCTGCAGCTGGTCCGCAAGGGTGAAATGGCCGGTACGGTGCTCAACGACGGTGCCGCCCAGGCCAAGGCCATCATGGATGTGCTGCCCAACCTGATCGCCGGCAAGGAACCGGGTGAGGGCAACGGCTACGAATTCAAACAGCACTATCTGCGTCTGCCCTACATCGGCGTGGACAAGGACAACCTGGGCGAGTTCCTCAAGTAAACCGGACGGGGAACGGGCGGGCAGCCCCGGGCAGCAGCCATGCCCGCCTGTTCTTCACCCTCTGGAGACCAAAGTCATGTCGTCCCCGATGGCGTCCGTGGCTGCCTCGCCTGCCGAACCGGCTGGAGAATTCCTGCTGGAGATGCGGGGCATCCACAAGAGCTTTCCCGGCGTGAAGGCGCTGGACAATGCGCAGCTGATGGTGCGTCCGCATTCGGTTCATGCCCTGATGGGCGAGAACGGCGCCGGCAAGTCCACGCTGCTCAAATGCCTGTTCGGCATCTACCATGCCGACCAGGGCGAAATCCTTTTTCTCGGAAAGCCGGTTTCGTTTCGCACCTCGAAGGAGGCGCTGGAAAACGGCATTTCCATGGTGCATCAGGAGCTGAACCTGGTGCCGCAGGTGTCGGTGATGGACAACCTCTGGCTGGGGCGCTACCCGCAGCGGGGGCCGTTCATCGACCATGCGAAGATGTACCGCGACACGAAGGCCATCTTCGAGGAGCTGGACATCGATGTCGATCCGCGCCAGAAGGTGGCGGATCTGACGGTGTCGCAGATGCAGATGATCGAGATCGCCAAGGCGTTTTCGTACAACGCGAAGATCGTCATCATGGACGAGCCGACTTCCTCGCTGTCGGAGAAGGAAGTCAACCACCTGTTCGGGATCATCGAAAAGCTCAAGAGCCGGGGCTGCGGCATCGTCTACATCTCGCACAAGATGGACGAGATCTTCCGCATCTGCGACGAGATCACCGTCCTGCGCGACGGCAAGTGGATCGACACCCAGCCGGTCAAGGGCCTGACCTTCGATGAAGTGATCCGGATGATGGTGGGCCGCGATCTGGGCGACCGCTTCCCGGAAAAGACCAATCAGCCGGGTGAGGTGGTGCTGCAGGTCAGGGGGCTGACGGCCCGCAACCAGCCCTCCATCCAGGACGTGTCCTTCGAACTGCGCCGGGGCGAGATTCTGGGCGTGGCCGGTCTGGTGGGGGCCAAGCGTACCGACATCGTCGAGACACTCTTTGGCGTGCGCGAGGCCAGCGCCGGCGAGGTGCTGCTGCGCGGCAAGCCGGTGCGCAACACCAGCACGGTCAAGGCCATTCGCAACGGCTTTGCGCTGGTGACGGAAGAGCGGCGGGCCACCGGCATCTTTGCCGGGCTGGGCGTGGACTTCAACTCGCTCATCGCCAACA
>ERZ772967.156-NODE-156-length-57381-cov-8.808603_pt1 | contig 57381 bp, 48 predicted proteins | sample MGYA00511677_ERZ772967 | MGnify/ENA primary metagenome ERZ772967 (study PRJEB29015, sample SAMEA2737931) | human oral metagenome | biome: human oral; feature: human-associated habitat; material: dental | place: China | collected 2146 ...
TGCGGGAAGAGCTGGAACGGAAGGGCGAGGCCCGTGGCCGGCTGATTGGCCGTGAGGAAGGCCGGGAAGAAGGCATCCAGATCGGAGAGAGGCAGGGCACGGTGAACGGCCAGCGCCAGACGCTGGCCAGGCAGCTGGCTCGCCGGTTCGGGCCACTGGATCCTGCCACGGAACGGCGACTCGCCGAGGCTGGCGCCGAGCAGCTGGATTACTGGACGGACGCCATTCTGACGGCAGGCTCGCTGGAAGAGGTGTTCCGGCTGCAGTGAATGGCCGGGTGGTTGCGGACGAAACGACAGGCGTGCCCGTCGTTCATCCCTGCATGAATGCTGGCGTGGCTGCCAGTTACTCCGTCTGCTCGTCTGCTACCCCCGCGCCACCTTGACCTTCACCCGCCGCCACCCAATCATCACCCCCGTCACCGACACCGCCAGCCCGCCCGCACTCAGCAGGATCAGCACGGCATCCCGGCCGGACCCGGTCCGCAGAATGGCCGGTACATCCCAGCTGTGCAGGAAGTAGAACAGCCATCGCCGGTTGCGCTGGGCGGCATTCATGCTGTCGGCCATCTGGCCTGTGCGCAGGTCGATGTACACGCGGGTCTTTTCCGCATCCCCGTAGTCGATCCGCAGGGCAGGCAGGCCGTGCACTTCGGCGCCGTTCATGGCTTCTGGATGGCGCTGGTAGTAGTAGGCGTCATACTGGCCCAGCACTTCGCTGCCGGTGGCTGGCTCGGCAAACAGATGGCGTGCCGCGGGCATCACGTCGTCGGGCTTCCAGTGATCCTGCACGGCCGGCTGGCCGTCCGGGGCGGCCCTCACCAGCCGCGTCCGTGCCTGTCCGTCCAGGGCCAGCACATAGGTTTCACCGCGCAGCCGGTGCCATTGCAGTTCCACCGGCCGGAAGTCTGTCTGCTGCAGGGCTTCGATGATGCGGGCGGGCTGTTTCAGCGTGTCGGCCATCGGCTCCGCCTTGCCCCGGTAGGCGGCCTCGTCCGGTTCCTTCTGTGCGGGCGGGAAGAGGCCGTACGGGCTCATCGACATCAGGCCACTGAATATCCATGTGCAGACGAACAGGCTGAACGCGAGGCCGGTGATGTGGTGCCAGCGCATCCAGCCCTCCCGATAGGGTGAATGCGAGCCCGTGCGGTAGCGGCCCCGAAACCGCCAGCGCCAGATGCCCACGAACACGCCGGTCACGGCCACCACCGTGCAGGCGGTGGAGAGCACGATCACCACCCACGACCAGACGGGGTCCTTCGGCTGGTTGCGGAACATGTACAGCCAGTGCAGCCAGGCGCCGGCGTAGTTCCACAGTTGCTGGTAACGGGGGGCGTCCAGCACTACCTGTCCGGTGGCCGACGAGATGTAGAGCCGGCCCGGTTCGTCGCCCTCCAGTTCCACCACGTGCAGTGGCCGGTGGGGGTTGAGGCTGCGCGAATGGGTCCAGCGGTCTTCGTCGATGGTGCCGGCGTACTGCAGCGATGCCCCCGGTGCGAAGACGTGTGCTTCCGCCAGCGCCTCTTTCGGCGAGATGGCGGGTGTACTGGTGGGTGTACTGGCTGGCGTAGTGGCTGGTGCGCTGGTTCGTGTGCTGGCCGGTGATGTGCTGGCTGCTGTACTGGTCGTTGTGCCTGCTGTTGTGCCGGCGTTGCTGGCAGTCGTTTCACGACGATGGGAGGAGAGGCTGTCCACGCCGTCCGTGGCAATCCGTACCTGCAGCCTTTCCTCCCCGTCCTCCCACACGTAGCGGGGCTGGCCGCCAATGGAGGTCAGCACCAGCCGGGCATCGGCGGGCGAAATGCCGCCGGGCAGGCTGCCGGCGGGCTGATGGCCAGCGGGGCGGCTGTCAGTGGACGGGTGGCCAATGGACGGGTCGTCGGTGGGCGGCTGGCCAATCGGCCGGTCAGCGGACAGGCTGTCGATGGGCCGGCAGCACGCTGTCGTGCCCAGTGCCGGCAGCGGTGCCAGCCGCTCCCAGGGCGTGAGCTTGGGGTAGCCGGTGAACAGCATGACCACGCCGCTGATGAACCACAGCACCATCAGCACGCAGCCGCCCACGCCCATCCAGCGGTGAATGAGGTAGACATATCTTTTCATCTGGGTTCCTGCGCGCATGGCTGGTCTCCCGTTGCTGGTTTTGCGTCCGTTGCCGGCTTCGTTTCTGCGGCTGGTTTCGTCTTTGCTGTCGGCTTCATGCCTGTCGCCGGCCCTGGCCCTGTCATGGCTGGTTCGTCATGTCCGGTTTATCCATTCCTGCCTGGCCGGCACTCAGAACCGGTGGCTCAGCGTCAGTTCGAAGCGCCGGCCCGGGCCGTAGAACCACTGGGTGTCGTGGTAGTAGGCGGTGGTGAAATACGCCCGGTCGGTGACGTTGTAGACGCGTGCGGTGAGGTCGGTGTCCGGGTTCATGGCCCAGCGCAGGGCCAGGTCCGCGGTGGTGTAGGCGGGCAGTGTCAGGGTGTCGGCATTGTTGGCGTAGCGTTTTGCCACATGGCGCAGGCCGGCCATGGCAGTCCACCGGGGCTGGAAGTTCCAGCTCACCCACAGGTTGGCCAGGCGCTCCGGCACGTTGGGCGGTACCTTGCCGTTGCGGGAAACGGTGACGCCGTCGTCGTCCTGTTCGGTGAAGTCATCGAAGCGGGCGCGCAGTACGGTGGCGTTGGCCTCCACCCGCCAGTTCCGGGCAACGTCCAGGGCCAGCGTGCCTTCGATGCCGCGTGCAGAGCGTTTGCCCACCTGTACGCTGCGTTCGGGGTCGAGCGGGTCCTGGGTGAGCATGTGGGTCTTGCGGAGGTGGTATGCGGCCAGTGTCCATTCGCCGCGTCCGTTCCAGAATGCCTGCTTGAGGCCGATCTCGATCTGCCGGCCCCGGGTCATGTCGAAGTTTTCGCTGCCGGGCCGCAGCCACATCAGGCCGCTGACGGGTTCGGCCGCTTTCGAATACTGGGCGTACAGCGACAGGTCCGGCGTGACTTCCCGGACGGCCCCCAGGTGCCAGCCTGTGTCGTGATAGGTGCGGCTGAACTGGCGCTGGCCGGATATCAGATCGTCACGCCGAACCCTGGCATGGTCGTAGTGCAGCCCGCCCACCACCGACCAGCCGGGGCTGGGCACGAGGCGGTCTTCCACGAACAGTGCGTACTGGTCCACGGTACTGCGCCAGCGCGGGATGAACGGAATGTCGCTCTGGAAGTAGCCGGGTTCCGGGTTGAACACGTCGACGGACCCGGGGTTGCCGGTGTAGTTGTTGTTGGTGTGGTGGAAGCTGCCGTGATTGACATCGAAGCCTGCCGACAGTGTGTTGTCCAGCCCGGCCAGTTGACCTTTGAGGGTGGCGTCGGTGGTGAGGCCCGTCTGTTTCTGGTCCTGGCGGATCTGTGTGGCGCGTGTGCGGTCCACCAGGCCGGTGTCGGGGTTGTAGTCGTAGTTGTCGGCGTTGCGCCAGTCGCGGTGGCTGCCGGTGTGGTAGAGGCGCGAGCGAACCTTCAGGGCGTCACCGGGTGTCCAGGTGGCGGCCAGCTCGGTCCAGCGGTCATGAAAGCGCACGAAGGTGTCCTGCACATCGTAATTCCGCTCGCGCAGGGCATCCAGCTGGCGTCCGTCGATGAGGGGCGTGCCGAAGTAGCGCATGGGCCGCCGGGAGCCGTAGGCGTGGCTGAGCTTCAGGCTGAGGTCCGGGGTGGCCTGGTACTGCAGGGCACCTGAGAAGGTGGAGTCCCGGCTGTTGCCGCGGTCCACCCAGCCGTCGCTGTGGTTGCCGCTCACATCGAGCCGGTAGGAGAGCCGGTCGGTCAGCGCCCCGCCACTGCCCAGCCCCAGGCGCTGTGTGTTCTTCGTGCCCAGCGTGGCCTGCACTTCGTTGCGGATGGGGCCCTGTGTGGGTTTTTTGGGCACCACGTTGATCACGCCGCCAATGCCGCCCTCGCCGCGGGTGACCGAGGCCGGGCCGCGCAGTACCTCGATGCGTTCGACGGACCAGGTGTCGAATGGAAAGGAGATGCTGGAGCCACCATACTGCCGCAGGCCGTCGTAGAGCTGCATCACCGACGAGGCACCGTCGAAGCCACGTGCCGACAGGTCGCTCATGCCGTTGGCGGGGTGCGGTGTGGCGCTGACGCCGGTGGCCTGTGCCACGGCGTCGTTTATGTTGGCATCACCACGTTCTTCCAGCTGCCGGCGGTTGATGCCTTCCACGCTGGCCGGCGTCTGCATGGGCGTGAGGTTCAGGCTGGAACCCCCGGTGACGGGCACGGTGAGCAGGGGGCTTTGTTCGCCCTTGACCACGACGGGCGGGAGGGTTGAGGAGGCGGCGCAGGAGGGCAGCGGGATGCTGGCCAGCCCGGCGGCCAGCGGGAGGATGGTGAGGAACGGGGCAGGAGAACGCGAAGCACATGGCGGACGAGAGAAACGCCACGAGAGGCAGGCACCAGAAGGCATGGATGGGTCTCCAGAATGGTTGTGTCGATGCAGGGCGGGCGGACCACTTGGATCAATTCCGTTTGCTGCTTCGGGCTGTTTTCTGCGGCCCTGCCGTCTTGTCCTGCACGCCCAAAGGGAGGACGAATGGGTCCATGACACGCGCTGTCCAGCGCATTTTCTGTGGTGCCTTCATGCAGGTCGATAATATCCATCCGAATTTGTCGGATTAATAATTGATATATATTAAAATATAAGGTGTTGTTTGATGGTTGATAATGTAGGGTGCTGGCTGCTGGCTGCTGGCTGCTGGAAGAGGGCCGGGAAGAAGACAGGGGAGACGGCCAGCGCCATACCCTGGCCAGGCCGCTGGCCAGACGCTTTGGACTTCTGGATGCCGGGAGCGTCAGGCGTCTTGCCGCAGGTACCCCGTATGTAGCGCTGGAACAGGCGTCGATTGACAGATGCCTTGCCTGTGGTTTGAGAAAGTGCTATTTTACTCACCATGGGTGAGCAAAATAGCGGAAAGTTAAACCGGCTGCTGGCGAGTCTGGGGGATACCGGCCTTGTTTCCAGCCGTCGCCTGCGCACACTTGGCTATCAGAGCAGTCTGGTCAGCCGTTACGTGGCGAGCGGCTGGCTGGTTTCCCCTGCCCGGGGGGTGTATCAGCGTCAGGGGGCTTATCTGCAGTGGGCGGGCGTGGTGAGCAGCCTGCAGATGGGAGAGGGTGAGCCGTTGCACGTGGGGGGGCGTTTTGCGCTGGCACTGCAAGGCCATGAACATTATCTGCGGCTGGGGGATGCCAGCAATGTGACGCTCTATGGCCCCCGGCAGCCGCCAGGCTGGCTATTCAGGCTGCCGCTGAGGGAGCGTTTCGAGTATCTGGGCAAAGGTCCATTTGATCTTTCCACGGTACCGTTTACGTCAGATGTGTCTGCCTCTGTTCTGGCGGCGCAGGGGCTGGTTTGGCATGAGGCGACAGGGGCAGGCGTGCTTCTCGTCTGTTCGACGCCGGAGCGGGCGATACTGGAGCTGTGCGAGGGCGTATCTGGTGCTGCAGGTGTCTATGAAGCTGACGCGCTGGTCCAGGGCATGTCCACGCTGCGGCCGCAGCGGCTTGGTGAAATGTTGCGACATTGTCGCAGCATCAAGGCGAAGCGCCTCTTTCTTGCGCTGGCAGACCGGCACCAGCATGCCTGGCTGAGGCACATTTCGCTCGAAGGGGTGGACATGGGGCGTGGCAAGCGGGCGCTGGTGCCCGGGGGGCGCCTGCATTCCGTCTGGCAGATCACATTGCCGGGAGATCTGGATGAGCAGCTGGTTTGATCATTGGGACAGGCGTTACACGGATCGTGTGCGTCTGCTGGTGGAGATTCTGCCGGTGCTGGCGCAGGAGCCGCGGTTTGCACTCAAGGGAGGCACGGCCATCAACCTGTTCGAGCATGATCTGCCGCGCCTGTCCGTGGATATCGACCTGGCCTGGCTACCGGCAAATGACTATGCTATCGATGTAAAGTCGATTGCCGAAGCTCTCGAACGGCTTGCGGCCATGATGCGTGCCCGTCCGATGCAGTTGCAGGTGCAGACCTCCAGGGGCGAGGGCGGGGCGCTGACCCGCCTGGTGGTCAGTCGTGGCCGCACTCGCGTGCAGATCGAGACAACGCCCGTGATGCGTGGCACAGTACACCCGGTACGTACCATGACGGTCAGGCCGAAGGTGGAGGAAGCCTTCGGCTTCGCCGAAGTGCAGGTGCTGGATTTTGCCGACCTGTATGCCGGCAAGCTTTCGGCCGCTCTTTCGCGACAGCATCCACGGGACCTGTTCGATGTGGGACTGCTGCTGAGGGACGAAAGGGCAGATCAGTCATTGTGGCGTACGTTTCTCGTGTATCTGACCTGCAGCCCCAAACCGGTGTGGGACATGCTGGCGCCTCCTGTACCGGCAGATTTTGCGGCAACCTTCGAGACCCATTTCAAGGGGATGACCACCGCACCCGTCAGCATGGATGCCTTGTTGAAAACCCGGGAGCAGTTGCTGGCGCGCGTGGCCGGGTGGCTGGACCCGTCTTCGCGAGCATTTTTGCTGTCCGTGGAGACAGAACGTCCGGACTTTGGCCTGATCGGGCTGTTGCATGCAGCAGACCTGCCTGGTGTACGCAGGAAGCTGTACAACCTCGCACAGCGTACGCCAGAGAAGCGTGCGGCGGATCGTGCCAATCTGGAAGATGTGTTTGCACGCATCGTTCCTTCTGGCGAATAAGCCTATTCCGTATCAGTTATTTCCAGTTGTAGCAAAATGACGGGGCTATCCTCCAACCCCTGTTGCGCCCGGCGCTCTGACCGGGTGTTCCATCATGATATCCCTTCCTCCCGAGCCCTCCGAAGGGGCCGTTCTGCCCGTGCCCGCCTCTCTCGGTCCGCTGCCTTCCCGCGTCCATGGCGGTTTTCTGCCCACCACGGGTGAACCCGCGCCCCCGCCGACTGCCGATACGAACACGCTGCTGCAGCGCATGCCGCCGCTGGTGCTGGCGGTCTCGCTGGTGATGACGCATGCTGATGTCTGGGCGCAGGGCAATGGCGCTGCAACGATGGTGTCAGAAATATCTGTAACAGAGTTTTTGCCGGCTTCTCCCGTTCCTCCTCACGGTTCGGGCGCCCGGACTGCCACCGGGGCCACCGATACCATGGGGTCCGGCGCTGCCTCCGCCACGGCGACCCTCATCGCAGCCACGGATCCGGCCGTATCGTCGCAGTCTGCCGGGTCCGAGGCCCACGCGCTGGGCGAAGTTCGCATCTACGGCACGGTGGAGAAGGACCAGGGTTTTGCCCCCACCCAGGCCGAGACGGCGGCCAAGGCACCGGCGCAGATTCTCACCACCCCGCAGTCCATCAGTGTGGTGACGCGCGAGGAGATCGAATCGCGGCAGGTGAACAACCTGCAGGATGCGCTGCAGACGGTGGCCGGGGCCAGTCCGGTGAATTTCGGGCGGCGGGGCTTCGATGACATCATCCTGCGGGGGTTTCGCACCACCGAGTCGGTGCTGATCGACGGGCTGACGCAGACGCCGTCGCTGTGGACGCGGCTGCAGAGCTACGGTTACGAGCGCTTCGAGGTGCTCAAGGGCGCCAATTCGGTGCTGTATGGCCAGATGCAGCCGGGTGGGGTGATCAACGCCATCAGCAAGCGGCCGCGGCCGGAGGCGATGGGCGAGGTGGTGGCGGAGGTGGGCAATTTTGGCCATCGCTCCATCGCGGCGGACCTGAACCGGCCGGTGTCGGAGTCGGGCAGGGCAGCCTTCCGGGTGAACGCCATTGCGGTGAACGACCGCGACCCGACCGACCGGGTGTGGCGCCGGGACCGCTGGCTGGCGCCGTCGCTGTCGCTGGACTTCGGTGCCCATACGGACTTCGTGCTGTTCGGCACCTACAGTCACAGTACGTGGATTCGCCAGCAGGGTTCGTCGCCGTATGGCACGCTGCTGGCCAATCCCAACGGGCCGGTGTCGCCGCGGATGTTCACGGGAGATCCGTCGCTGGGTACCTACGATGTGGAGCAGTACACGGTGGGCTACAACCTGCAGCACCGTTTTGCCAATGGCATGACGCTGCGGCAGAACGTGCGTCACGAGAAGGAAAAGGGCCATGGCAATTTCGTGTCGCTGCTGCGGCTGCAGGCCAACCAGCGGCTGCAGAACCGGCGCGGCACCCGGCAGGAACTGGATTACGACCTGACGGCCACCGACACCTCGCTGCTGATGCCCTTTGAAGCCTGGGGCATGAAACATCAGGTGGTGGCCGGGCTGGATGCGCGCACCGGCCACAGCCACATGACGACGCGCCGCTGCACCATTGCGGCGCTGAACCTGTATGCGCCGGTGTATGGCATGCCGGTGACCTGCAATGCGCGCTACGAGCGCAACAACCCGTCGAAGCTGACGGTGGCCGGGCTGTATGCGCAGGACCAGATCAGGCTGGATGATCGCTGGACGGTGGTGGCGGGTCTGCGTCACGAGCGCTCGCGCGACGACATCGACAACCGTCTGACCGGTGTGCGACGGGTGCAGAAGGATCACGACACGACCGGTTCGGCCGGGGTGTCGTACGAGTTTCGTCCGGGCTGGGCCGCCTATGCCAGCTACAGCCGCTCGTTTCTGCCGGTGAGCGGGCAGGATGCGCAGGGCCGCTATTTCGTGCCCGAAACGGCCAACCAGAAGGAGGTGGGGCTGAAGTATGTGCTGGGCGGCGTGAATGGCTCGGTGGCGGTGTTCGACCTGCGGCGCCAGCACGTCAGTGTGTCCGATCCCGACAATGAAGGCTTCAACATCCAGGTGGGTGAGCAGCGCGCGCGTGGCGTGGAGCTGGAAGCCGGGGTCGATCTGGGCAACGGGCTGAACCTGGTGGGGGCCTACACCTTCATCGATGCGGAGGTCACGGCCGACACCAATGCGTCGCTGGTGGGCAAGCCGGTGGAAATGACGGCCAAGCACGTGCTGGCCCTGTGGGCCGACTGGCGCGTGCCGGCGCTGCCTGCCGTGTCGGTGGGGCTGGGCGGCCGGTATGTGGGCACGCAGAAAGGCGATGTGTCGTACGACCTGCCGTCGTACGCGCTGGCCGATCTGTCGGTGGCGTATACCGGGCACGACTTCAGGGTCACGCTGGGCGTGAAGAACCTGTTCGACCGCACCTACTATGTGGGTGCCATCAACGAAAACGTGGTGTCGCCGGGCATGCCGCGCACGTATCTGCTGACCTTCAAGTATCTGTTCTGATTTGATCCTCACACACCCAGATACGCCTTGCGAACCTCTTCGTTGGCCAGCAGGTTCGATCCCGTGTCCTGCAGCACGATCCGGCCGTTTTCCAGTACATAGCCACGGTCGGCCAGCTGCAGGGCACGGTTGGCGTTCTGTTCCACCAGAAAGACGGTGACACCCTCGGTGCGGATTTTCTGGATGATCTCGAAAATCTGCGCGATGATCAGCGGGGCCAGCCCCAGCGTGGGTTCGTCCAGCAGCAGCAGACGGGGCTGGCTCATCAGCGCGCGGCCGATGGCCAGCATCTGCTGCTCGCCACCCGACATGGTGCCGGCGCGCTGGTGCGCCCGTTCGCGCAGGCGCGGAAAAAGGCCGAAGGCGTGTTCCAGTCCGGCCTCGATGGCTTCGCGGCTCTGGAAGAAACCGCCCATCTGCAGGTTTTCGGTCACCGTCATGTCGGCAAACACGCGCCGCCCCTCGGGGGAAATGGCAATGCCGTTGCGCATGATCTGCGGCGTGTCCAGTGCCGTGATGTCCCGGCCCTCGAAGCGAATCTGGCCGCTGCGGGCGCGCGGGTTGCCGCAGAGCGTCATCAGCAGCGTGGTCTTGCCGGCGCCGTTGCTGCCGATCAGCGTGACGATCTCGCCGGCGTTCACGTGCAGGCTCACCCCGTCCAGCGCCTGGATGGGGCCGTAGAAGGTGCTGACGCCCGAAAACGCGAGCATGGCGGTGCCGCTGACGGAAGACGCTCTTTTCATGAAGGTGCTGTCGCCGGAAGACGCCCCCTCTGCGGATGGCGTGTGGCCGTTTGTGGAGGCCGTGTCGCGGGCGCCGGGCGTGTCGGCGTCTGCCGGTGAGGTGTGCTGGCCTGCTGTCATCATGCCTCTCCCAGATAGGCCTTGATGACCCGTTCGTCGTTGCGCACGGCTTCGGGCGTGCCGGTCATGATCGGCGCGCCGTGTTCCATCACCAGAATGCGTTCGGAGACGTTCATCACCAGGCTCATGTCGTGTTCGATCAGCAGCACGGCCACGTCGAATTCGTGGCGCAGGCGGCGGATCAGCTCCTGCAGGTCCACCTTTTCCTGCGGGTTCAGGCCGGCGGCCGGTTCGTCCAGCATCAGCAGCCGGGGGCGGGTGATCATGCAGCGGGCAATTTCCAGCCGGCGCTGGTGGCCGTAGGCCAGATTGCCGGCCTCGCGGTTGGCATAGGCGTGCAGGCCCATGAAGTCCAGCCAGCGGACCGCACGGTCGATGGCTTCGGCTTCGGATCGGCGGTAGGCGGGCAGGCGCAGCAGGCCCGCCAGCAGCCCGCTCTTTACCTGCGTGTGCTGGGCCACCAGCAGGTTTTCCAGCACGGTCAGCTGTTTGAACAGCCGCACGTTCTGGAAGGTGCGCACCACGCCGTGACGGGCCACGACGTGACTGGGCCGGCCCGCCATGTCCTGGCCATCGAGCCGGATGCGCCCGCTGCTGGGCTTGTAGAAGCCGCTGATGCAGTTGAACACCGTGGTCTTGCCCGCCCCGTTGGGGCCGATGATGGCAAAGATCTCGTGGCGCCCCACGGCCAGCGACACCTGGTCCACCGCCAGCAGGCCGCCAAAGCGCATGGTCAGACCGGACACGTCGAGCAGCGCAGCGTGCGGGTGTGCGTCCTGCATCTCGTCACGGGTGCTCATCGTGTCAGCTCCACGTGCGGGCGCCTGACCGGCAGCAGACCCTGCGGGCGCCAGATCATCATCAGTACCATCACCAGACCGAACAGCAGCATCCGGTAGTCGGAAAACTCGCGAGCCATTTCGGGCAGGACGGTGAGAATGATGGCGGCCAGAATCACCCCCAGCTGCGAGCCCATGCCGCCCAGCACGACGATGGCCAGTATCAGCGCCGACTCGATGAAGGTGAAGGACTCCGGATTGACCAGCCCCTGCCGTGCCGCAAAGAAGGCGCCACCGAAGCCGGCGAACATGGCGCCCAGCGTGAAGGCCGACAGCTTGATGCGCGTGGGGTTGAGCCCCAGCGAGCGGCAGGCGATTTCGTCCTCGCGCAGGGCCTCCCAGGCGCGGCCCACCGGCATGCGCACCAGCCGGCTGGACACGAACAGCGTCAGCAGCGCCAGCACCAGGGCCATCAGGTACAGGTAGATGACCATGTCCTGGCTGGAATACTTCCAGCCCATCAGCTGGTGGAAGGTCTGGGCGCCGGCCTCGCTGGCCCGGCGGGTCATTTCGTAGCCGAATACCGTGGGCTTGGGTATGCCGGCAATGCCATCCGGCCCGCCGGTCCAGTCGGTGAGGTTGACCAGCAGCAGCCGGATGATCTCGCCAAAGCCCAGCGTGACGATGGCCAGATAATCGCCGCGCAGCCGCAGCACCGGAAAGCCCAGCAAAAAGCCGAACAGCGCCGTCATGGCCCCGGAGACGGGCAGCGCCTGCCAGAAACCCCAGCCCAGCCACTGGTGCAGCAGCGCATAGGTGTAGGCTCCCACCGCATAGAAGCCCACGAAGCCCAGGTCGAGCAGGCCGGCAAAGCCGACCACGATGTTCAGCCCCAGCGCCAGCATGATGTAGATGAGCACGATGGTGGCGATGTCGACCTGATTGCGGCTGCCAAAGAACGGCCAGACCGCGGCCAGCACCACCAGCAGCAGGATCAGCACGCGCTGGCCGGTGGGCGTGCGATGGATGAAGGTGAGCCGTTCGCTGCCCGGTACGCGGACGCGGCTGCGCAGGCCCGTGGCGAGCCGTGCCAGCGCCGGCCGCAGCAGCTGGATGACGAACACCACGGCGCAGGCAGCCAGCACCAGGCCCCAGTGTGCCTCGATGTGCGTGCGTGCCCCTTCGCGCACCAGCTGCAGGCCCAGAATGGGCGTGGTCAGCCCGGCCGTGACCAGGGTGGCGAGCAGGGCGTTCTTCAGCGTACTGGCGCCACCGGACGATAGCACCACACCAGTTGTGCCCACACCGGTTGTACCCGTGCCGGTTGTGCCCACACCGGTCGTACCCGCACCCATCCATTTTTTATCGTTTTTCGCACTGGTCGTGCCGGTTGTGCCAGTACCGGTTGTGCCGGTATCGGTGGCATTGCCTGTGGGCCGCGTGGTTGCGGAATCGTGCGCGGCCTCGCCGTTGCGACCGGCGGCAGGAGATGTCGTGTTCATCAGACCTTCTCCACTTCGGGCTTGCCCAGCAGGCCGCTGGGGCGGAACAGCAGAATGAGGATCAACAGGCCGAAGGCCACGATGTCCTTGTACTGCGCCGAGATGAAGGCCGCCGCGAAGGTTTCGGCCAGCCCCAGCAGCAGGCCACCCAGCATGGCACCGGGAATGCTGCCGATGCCGCCCAGCACCGCCGCCGTGAACGCCTTGATACCGGCAATGAAGCCGATGAAGGGATTGAGCTTGCCGATGGTGATGGCAATCAGCACACCGCCCACGGCCGCCAGCACGGCTCCCAGCATGAAGGTGAAGGCAATCACCCGGTGGGTGTCGATGCCCAGCAGCTGGGCCATCCGCATGTCCTGCGAACAGGCCCGCGAGGCCCGGCCCATGCGTGAATGGCGGATGAAATATGCCAGCACCGCCATCAGCACCACCGTGACGGCGATGATCAGCAACCGCGACCACGACAGCGTCACGTCGAAGCTGCCGAACGGGATGTCGATGCCGCCGGCGATCAGCGTGGGCACCGCCATGTCACGCGAGCCCTGGCCCAGCGCCACCCAGTTCTGCAGGAAGATCGACATGCCGATGGCCGAGATGAGGGCCACCAGCCGTGGCCCGCCGCGCACCGGCCGGTAGGCGATGCGCTCCACGCTGTAGCCGTACAGGGCGGTGACGGCCATGGCCGCGACCAGCATCAGGCCGATGAGCAGGGGCAGCGGCACGCTGCCCTGGGTACCCACGGCCGTGAGCGTGACCAGTCCCACATAGGCGCCGATCATGTAGATCTCGCCGTGGGCGAAGTTGATCATGCCGATGATGCCGTACACCATCGTGTAGCCAATGGCGATCAGCGCATAGATCGCCCCCAGCGACAGGCCGTTGAAGGTCTGCTGGATGATCTGTGGAAGATATTCGGACATGCTTACTGCGCCGCAGGCGTCTTGCTGCCGTCCTTGTGCCAGGTGTAGACCACGTACGGGTAGTGCTCCAGGTCACCCTGGGCCGTCCATTTCAGCTCGCCCACCGGGGTCTTCACCGTATGGCCGTGCAGCCATTCGGCCACCTTTTCCGGATCGTCGCTGCCGGCACCTTTGATGCCTTCGGCGATGGCCTGCACGGCCGCGTAGGCGGTGAGCTGGAAGGCCCCGCTGGCATCACGCTTCTTCGCCTCGAAGGCCTTGACGATGACGGCATTGGCCGGATCGGTGGAGAAATCCTTGGGCAGCGTCAGCAGCATGCCTTCCACCGCATCGCCCGCAATGGCGTTGATGTCCGGGTTGCCGGCGCCTTCCGGCCCCATGAAGCGCGCCTTCACGCCCTGTTCGGCCGCCTGGCGCAGCAGCAGACCCATTTCCGGGTGATAGCCGCCGTAGTAGACGAAATCGATTTTGTTGGCGCGCAGTTTGGTGATGATGGCCGAGTAATCGGCATCGCCAGCATTGATGCCCTCGAACAGCACCGGCTCCACCCCGCCTTTTTTCAGCGTGTCGCGCACCGCACTGGCAATGCCCTGGCCGTACGACTGCTTGTCGTGCAGGATGGCCACGCGGGCCGGTTTGGCCACCTTCAGGATGTACTCGCCGGCGGCCGGGCCCTGCTGGTCGTCACGGCCGGTGACGCGGAAGATGTACTGGTAGTTCTTGCCGTCGGTCAGCGCCGGGGCGGTGGCCGAGGGGGTGACCATCAGCACGCCTTCCTCGTCGTAGATGGGAGCGGCCGCAATGGTGGCCCCCGAGCAGACGTGGCCCATCACGTAGTGAATGCCCTCGTTGACGGCGCGGTTGGCGGCAATGGGGCCCTGCTTGGGTTCGCAGGCATCGTCGATGACCACGGCCTCCAGCTGCTGGCCGTTCACGCCGCCTGCGGCATTGATCTGCTCGATGGCCGTGATGGCGCCCTCGCGCACCATGTTGCCGTACTGGGTCACCGGACCGGTGGTGGGACCGGCCAGCCCGATGCGCAGCGTGTCGGCCGCGTGGGCGGGGGAGAGCGCAGCAAGGGTGGAGAGGGCGATGGCAGCGGCCGCACGGGCTGCAGCCGAAGAGGCACTGACTGTTGTATGGGCTGTCGGGGCGGTTGTATGGGCGAACGGTGCGAATTTCATGAATATCTCTCCCGGCATGTCCCGCCATGAACGCCGCGCGTCACCGAAGGGATGTGCGTGGCGCAGTCCAGTCCGTACGGCGGCAGGCCGGAGACTGGCTGGCAGGCCGGCAAGCGGCTGCTGCCCTGCGGGGCATGATGAATATCGTGGCTGAAGACAAGGCGTTGCCCGTCCGCCGGTGCCGTGGGGTAGGGGGCACGCCCGGGGCGGATGCAGCAACGGCCAGATGGCGCCACGACAGGACCGGGGTGGCCGTTCGGCTGTCGCATGCCCGGACCGGCGGCAGGACCCGCGGATGGCGGCTGCGGCCAGTGCTGGCCGTGAGGCGGCGCATGGCCACTTCACGAAATATGAAAGTGTGAACTATATCTCGCCTGCCGCCGTGGACAAAGCGTAACCGCATCGTGGATGTGGGCTATCAGGGAAAGTCCGGAGGCATCGTTTCCGCTGCCGGAACGTGTTCGGGGGAAGGAGGCACGAGGTCATGGGACACCCCTGCCTGCCACGGGACGCTCCTGCCTGCCATGAGACAGCCCGCCTGCCAGAGACGCTCCGGCATCAGCCCACCCGTGCCATGCCTGCTGGTCGACGCTCCCACCTGCCATGGATGCTCCTGTCCGCCAGGGGACGCTCTTGCCTGCCACGGGACAACCCCGCCTGCCACGGGACGCGTCCAGCCTGCGATGGGACACTCCCGCCTGCTGCCAGGGGGTATCGGAATGTGGCCGCCGGGCTGGCATTACCATGAAGGCAGTTCAGCACGACACATCATGGCGGCCCGCTCTTGGGCGCTCGGGTGGATGCAGGTTCGGATCTGTTCCATGGCAACAGCTTATATGGGTATGGGATGTTGCACTGGAAGGTCGAGCCCAGGCCCTCCCTGCCGCCACCAACCTGCAGGAGGTTTTCATCATGATCAAGGACAAGGTCGTCATCATCACCGGTGCATCGTCGGGCATTGGCGAGGCTACGGCACGGCTGCTGGCCAGCAAGGGAGCCAGGGTGGTACTTGGGGCCCGGCGGGCCGACAATCTGAAACGCATTGCCGATGGCATCGTCCAGGCGGGCGGTCAGGCCATCTATCAGGAGCTGGATGTGACCCAGCAGGCCGACAATGACGCCATCGTCAAACTGGCAAAGGACACTTGGGGCCGGGTGGACGTGATTTTTCTGAATGCGGGACTCATGCCCAGCTCGCCCCTGTCGGCACTCAAGACCGATGACTGGCACCGCATGGTGGATGTCAACATCAAGGGCGTGCTCAATGGGGTGGCGGCCGTGCTGCCCACCTTCCTGGCGCAGAAGGGTGGGCAGGTGATTGCCACATCCTCGGTGGCCGGCCTGAAGGCCTATCCGAATGCGGCGGTGTACGGCGGAACCAAGTGGTTCGTGCGGGACTTCATGGAAGTGCTGCGCATGGAGTCGGCCATGGAAGGCAGCCATATCCGCACAGCCACCATCTATCCGGCCGCCATTAATACGGAATTGCTGTCGACAATTTCCGAGCCCGGTGCCCGGGGGCAACTGGAGGCCGTGTACAGGCAGCACGGCATCTCGCCGGACCGCATCGCCAGCGTGGTGGCCTTTGCGATCGAGCAACCCGACGACACGACGGTCAGTGAATTCACGATAGGCCCCACCAGCCAGCCCTGGTGAGAGACCTTGCGTGGCGTCCGGAAAGCGCCAGGGCAGGATTGAGGGGTCTGCGGACCATGTCCAGCGCCTGCGGTGGTGCTTCGGATGCTGCCGGCATTGCGGGGACGGAGGTGGATGATTCAGGGTTTTCCCTGAAACGGGCGCGCGTGCCGGCAAAATGAACAGGGTTATGCGAAACATTCGCATTTGAGTTCGTCTATCATTCACGCGGTGCCGACGGGTGGACCTTTGGGTTACGCCAGTTGGCATGTCCTGTGCTGACAGCCGTTGCTGGAACTCCCTTCCCCCTGTCCTTCGATCCTGCGCTGCGACGCTCTGGCTATCCCGCCCGGTATGCCGGCACGGTTTCTGTTCTGCCTTTTACAGAGGATTCATCCAATGAAAGCATTCCGGGTTTCTTCCCTTGTCGCACTGGCCGTTGCCGCCGCCCTGTCGGGTTGTGCCGCCACGCAGGATGCCGCCCAGTCCACCATGGGCAGTGTCAAGTCGGTGCTGGGTCAGGAGCAGGTGACGCGCCAGGAGGTCGGCCCCCAGCTCTATGAAGTGGCCTATTCGGCGAGCGATGACGTGGTCTATGTGGCTTCGGCCGGCGGTTTCGACACCAACGCCAATCCGCCGAAAATCCTGAAGCTGGATCCGAAGACGCTGGCCGTGAAGGGCGAGTTCCCGCTGGCTGCCCCGGCCTTCGGTCTGGCGCTGGATGATGAAGCGCACCGTCTGTATGTGGCCGATACCCGCGGCCCGTCGGTGCTGGTGGTGGACACCACGTCCGGCCAGACGCTGGCTACCGTGCCGCTGGAGAAGAAAATCCGCGAGATCGTCCTGGACAAGGCCAACCATCGCCTGCTGCTGCCGGGCATGGACTACAAGGGCAAGAGCACGCTGCAGGTGGTGGACACCGACACGCTCAAGCTGGACAAGGTCGTGCAGGGCTTTGGCTATGGAGCAACTGGCATTGCGCTGAACGAGCAGGCCGGCAAGGTGTATGTGTCGAACCTGGTGGGTCAGCTGTATGAGGTGGATGCCGCCACGCTGGCCATCACCAACAAGTTCGAGGTGCCGGTCGACCAGATGCTGAATGTGGCCTTCGATTCGGCCAATGGCCGTGTGCTGGCCGTGGACGAGGGGCTCGACAAGCTGAACGAGAAACGCGTGCGTGAGGGCTTCCAGTACACGCCGCGCAGCAAGGGCAATCAGGTGGCGATCATCGACCCGAGCAATGGTCAGGTGACCGCTTCGGTCGAAAGTGGCAAGCAGCCGATTGCGCTGCTGGTCGATGCCGAGCGCAGCCGCGCCTATGTGTCGAACCGCGCATCGGGTGATGTGACGGTGCTGGATGCGAAGACCGGCAAGGTGCTGAAAACGGTTTCGCTGCCCACGCACCCGAACAGCCTGGCGCTGGACAAGAAAACCGGTACCGTCTACGTGACCATCAAGAACGGTCGTGACGTGTCGCAGGACCAGAAGGAAAGTGTGGCACGCATAGCGTTCTGATGAACGTCTGCTGAGCGGTTGGCCGGGCTGACCGGCTACCTGCAAAGGGCTGTTTTTTGCAGTCCTGCTTCTGACAAATGGGCCTCTGTGCAGAAATGTGCGGAGGCCCGTTTCTTTATGGCGCCGGTGTGTGAGGCTCCATGTAAAGCAACTTCACTGCGGGGGCGTCGGGATGCGGTGGGTGGTTTTGATGTGACGGTACGGGGTTTATGGAAGACGACTTCGTTGTGGCACGCGCCCCGGACCGGTATGCCCCTGCGGCTCATACGCTCACTGAAGCTTTGTTGCCCACGACCTGCGTCGTGGTCAACAAACCTCCAGCGCTAAAACACTTTCCGACAATCGGGGCTGCGCCCCGACTGTCAGAAAGTCGTTCACGCGTACCGCGAAATCACCGCAGGGGCATCCCGCTCCGGGGCCCTTGTCTCAGGAGGGGACGGCTCCAGCCCGGGGAAAGGCATTCTCCTTCCTCTGCAGGGTTGACCAGGGTCGGTGTATTCCCTTACGGCTTATTAGGACGGTGCTCCAGTCTGGTCAGGTTTCTCGAAAGGCGCACACCCTTGCCTGTCAAGGAGGGACTTCGCGGGTCAGTGTGGGTGGCGTGAAGGCTGGAATCGCCGTTTGGCAACTGAAAACTTATCCCGATCCTGGATCCAACGCGCTGGCAGACTTTTGCAGAACCTCCTCAGAGGAGGGCAAGCCATGTTCAAGGGAAATTCAACCAATCTGGTCGAAGTCGCGATGTGTGGGCTTGCGAAGCGGTGCGGGGAGGGGGAGGCTCTTGCGGCGATTTCGCGGTACGCGTGAACGACTTTCTGACAGGCGGGGCGTAGCCCCGGTTGTCGGAAAGTGTTATAGCGCTGGAGGTTTGTTGACCACGACGCAGGTCGTGGGCAACAAAGCTTCAGTGAGCGTATGAGCCGCAAGAGCCTCCCCCTCCCCGTGCCGCCTCACTCGAAGTCGTCTTCCATGACTTGAGGCCCCAGTCGCAAGCCATCTTTCATGAATTGAAATCCCGACCGGGGGGATTACCCGTGGCCTTGAGCACCTGCGTTCAATGGTGCTTCCGCCGGTAATCCCCTGCCGCCCGCCGCCCGGCAGGAAAAGCTGGCAAAGAAGGAACAATTGCCGCGCAGCGCCCCCGTTCCCCCCGTATGATCGCCCCCGAGTCCTTGGGAGAGACAGGGTCTGTCTCTCCACCGCGGGACATGGACGGTTGTGTGTGGCCATCCATGTCCCGCGCCCCTTTTCAGGCATCCATCACCCCATGCCCCGATGGATCAACGCCGAACACAAAACCCCGGAGCAATCACATGATGCACAAGCGTACGGTGTCGGGTATCGTCCTGTCGGCCAGCGTGGCCGCACTGCTGGCCGCCTGCGGCGGCGGTTCCTCCGGCGGTGGTGACGCCAATACTCCGCAGAACAACAGCGGTGGTGGCAGCAGCAACGGCAACCTCGTGCTGCCCGGCAGCTACTGGGAACTGGCCGGCATGAAATTCGTGCGTTCCGGCAGCTCGAAGCAGGCATCGGCCCAGCCCGGCAACGCCCGCACCGAAACCTCCGTTCTGGTCGAAGGCAAACTGTTCGTGGCCACCGTCAATGGTAACGGCAGCACGGGCGGCAATGGTTCGGCCACCGCGTCCAGCAGCACCGATACCGGTAACAGCAGTAGTGCCGACACCACGGTAGCCACGGGCAGCGCATCCAGCAATTCCGGAGCCACGGGTACCACCGGCACCATTGGAACCGTGGGCACCACGGGCACCACGACCGCAGGTGCCACGGGGTCCGCTGGCAGCGACACGAACGGTGCCGTGGTCAGCTACCAGAGCGCCATCCAGATCGATTTTACCGGCCGCAGCGCTGGCACCTACCAGCTGGTGGGTACCCGGGCCGCCCTGGAAAACGCCGGGCAGCAGGCGCGTCTGGCCTTCATCCGGGTGGCCGTGCATGAAGGGAATGTCAACCAGAAGCGCAACACGTATGTTGCCACCGGCGGCAGCATCGAGGTGACGGTGGGGGCTGACGGCAAGTTCCACATCAGCAGCACCACCTCGCTGCCGGTGTCCAAATCCCTGTGGTCGGCCGATGGGGGCGCAACGGCCTTGCCCGACCAGACGCAGATGATTCTGAAGGACGTGCACTGACGGTTTGGCGGGCGTCCATTGAAAAAAAGCCGGCACGATCGCGAGATCGGCCGGCTTTTCGTCGTTCAGCAGTCGGGGGAGATGAGCCCGTTTGCTGATCGCCTGGCAACGTGTGTGTCGGGCGGTCAGGGCATGACAGGCCTGTCATGCCCCGGTGCCGAATCAGCTCACTTGAACGAGAAGCGGCTGATGTGGTCGCCCGTGGGGTCGGTGGCGCCGCGCGACTTGTTCAGGGCCCAGACCACGCCCTTGCCGTCGGTGAAGATGTGGTTGGCGTAGGAACCGCCCATCAGGTTGGCCGTCAGGTTGCCGTTGGCATCCACCACGGCCACCGAGTTGGAGGCACGGTTGGCCACCCAGGCACGCTTGTGCACCGGATCCCACGTGACGGCCAGCGGGTTGGCACCGACCTTGGTGTCGGACTTCAGCGTGCCGTCGGCGGCGTTGAGGATCTGCAGGTTGTCGGTCTGCTGGCCGACCACGAACAGCAGGCCCTCTTCAGGGGCGTAGGCCACGCTCATCGCACCCTTCAGACCTTTCAGGTTGTAGACCTTCTCGATGGTCTCGGTGGCCTGGTCGATCACGTACAGCTGGTCGGTGGTGGAGGTGGCAAACAGCTTGCCATTGGCCTCATCCACGGCGAAGGACAGCGGAGCCGGGGTGGTTTTGGTGCGGGTCGGCGAGACCAGTTCCAGACGGGTCTTCTCTTCCAGCGTGCTGGTGTTGAAGATGTTGATGTAGTTCTTGCCGTGGGCAGCCACATAGGCACGATGGCGCTTGCCGTCGACGGCCACGCCGTGGTTGTGCGGGGCGATCTTGTCGTTGAACTGCTTGACCAGCGACAGGTCGGACTGTTTGTACACGGCGACGGCGCCGGTGCGGGTGTTGCCGGTCCAGACGGTGTCGGTTTCATCGTCGACGGCGATGCCGTAGACGGCCTCGACCTGCTTGCCATCAGCCGTGGCGGGCGGGACGACCTGGGCTTCGAGCACCAGCGACGACGGGTTGATCTTCATCAGGCTCGACACCTTGACCGGTGGACGGCCCACGGCGGAGGTGACGAAGACGGCGTGGTTCTTCGCACTGTAGGCGCCCTGATAGAGACTCGGGTTCAGCGCGGCACGCTTGATGTTGTAGTCGTGGTTGACGGAGAAGGGGATTTTCGGGGAGATCTTGAAGTCGATGACTTCGGCGTAGCCCGGGTTGACGGTCTGGACGACCACCGGGTGCAGACCCACCGGCGACTCGGGCGGAACCGGGACCTGGGCGGTGAACTTGCCTTCGGCATTCACGCGCAGGATGGGCTGGGAGGTGATGGTGTCACCGTCGCTCAGCAGTTTGACATCCTGGCCGGGCTTGAAGCCGCTGCCGGAGACCTCGGCCGTGTCACCGGGGTAGACGGGGGCGTTGGTGACCGAAACGCTGCCTTTGTAATCGGGGTCGACCGGGTGGGTCAGGCCACGGGCCTGTACACCGGCACTGAAGGCCAGGGCTGCCAGTGCGACGGCCAGGGCAACGCCCTTCATTTGACCGCTGGAACGAGTGTCAATGGTTTGCTTTTTCATTCAATGAATCTCCGATACGGAAACGGAACGACAAACAGACAGAACAACGAACAGCAAAAGACAGGAATCACAAACAGGCGGCCCGCAGCCGGTGGCAGAGCGATACCGTGCAGAGCGGAAATGGCGCGGAGCCGCGGGATTGTTCTGCAGCCTCTTCAGGTACGGAACCTTCAGGGGCCGATGCACCGGGCAGGGGTATGAGCCCGGATGACGAATTCGTGACCGACAGGGAACGAATGATGTCTTACAGAACGTTCGGCATTGTATCTCAATTTTCAAAATGAAGTTCATTACCATTATTGATGACAGGGTGTTATATCCCTGCGAATCATATGGATATCTGGTGCGTGTCATGGACTCATTGGGAGCTGCGTGGAGGGAAGCTCCCTTTGGGTATGCGTCATGGTACTGGCGGTGGCCCTGAGCCATTGAAGATTCCGCTGCCCTGCTGACTTGTCCTGTATGCTCAAAGGGGCTTGGGGACGAATGCTTCCATGGCACGCGTCAGGGGAACAAAAAAACCCGGACACGAAACCTTGCGGGAAGGTTGCGTGCCCGGGTTTTGGTGCATGTACCCGGATCCGGGCGGCATGACCCGGTTCAGACTGTGTGCCCGGTTCCTGGCCATGTGGCCGGTTCTGGGCGGGGGGACAGACTCAGGTCATGTCACCGGGTTTCAGGCCATGTGCCCGGATTCAGGCCATCGGGTGCTGGATTCCCTGATGGCACAGGGGGTAACCGGCGCCGCAGATGGCCTGATGAGCTTCGCTCATTTGGCCACGAAGCGGCTGATGTGGTCGCCGGTGGCGTCGGTGGCGCCACGCGACTTGTTCAGGCTCCAGACGGTGCCCTTGCCATCGGTGAACACATGATTGGCGTACGAACCGGCGGGCAGGTTGGCCACCAGCTTGCCGCCGGCATCCACCACGGCCACCGAATCCGAGGCGCGGTTGGCGATCCAGGCCTGTTTGTGCACCGGCTCCCAGACGACGGCCAGTGGATTGGCACCCACCTTGACATCGGCTTTCACGGTGCCGTCGGCGGCGTTCAGGATCTGCACATTGTCGGTGCTCTGGCCGACCACGAACAGCAGCCCTTCCTCGGGAGCGACGGCCACGCTCATGGCATCCTTGACGCCCTTCAGGTTGAACACCTTGTCGATGGCCAGGGTGGCCTCGTCGATCACGTAGATCTGGTCGGTGTCGGCCACCACGTACAGTTTGCCGGCGGCTTCATCGAGGGCCACCGAGATGGGCTCGGGCAGGGCCTTGGTGCGGGTGGGCGACTGCAGCTCGACGCGCTTGATCTCCTTGAGCGCGGCGGTGTCGAACACGTTCACGTAGGTGGCCGAATCGGCGGCCACGTAGGCACGCTGGCGTTTGCCATTGACGGCCACGCCGTGGTTGTGCGGGGCGATCTTGTCGTCGAACTGCTTGACCAGCGACAGGTCGGCCTGGTTGTAGACGGCTACCGCGCCGGTGCGGGTGTTGCCCACCCAGATGGTGCCGGCCTCGTCATCCACGGCAATGCCGTAGACGGCCTGCAGCTGCCTGCCATCGGCGGTGCTGGCCGGGGTGATCTGCGCCTCGATGGCCAGGCTGGAGGGGTTGACCTTCATCAGGCTAGACTGTTTGACCGGCGGGCGGCCCACGGCGGAGGTGACGAAGATGGCGTGGTTCTTCGCGCTGTAGGCGCCCTGATAGAGGCCCGGGTTCAGCGCGGCACGGTGGATGTCGTAGCTGCTGGTGGCCGAGTACGGGATTTTGGGCGAGATCTTGAAGTCGAGGATTTCGGCATAGCCCGGGTTGACGCTCTGCACGACCACCGGGTGGATGCCCACCGGCGACTCGGGCGGAACCGGAACCTGGGCCTTGAAGTTGCCTTCGGCATCGGCATGCAGGATGGGCTGGGTGGTGATGCTGTCGCCATCGCTCAGCAGGCGCACTTCCTGGCCGGGTTTGAAGTCGCTGCCTTCCACCTCGACGGTACTGCCAGGATAGACGGGGGAAGTCTCGATGGAGACGCTGCCCTGATAGTCGGGGTTGACCGGGTGGGTCAGGCCATGGGCCTGGGCGCCGGCGGCGAAGGCCAGTGTGGCCAGGGCAACAGCGAAGGCAGCCCCCTTGAGGCGACCGTGGGAGGCAATCGTGGCAGGGGTTTGTTTCATGAAGATGGAACTCCGGATAGGGGGCCAGCCCAAAGAGGAACTCGCGGAGATGGATGGATAAGTCCATGACACGCGCCAGGGGCCAGCATGGAAGGACCGGGGCAGGAATGATGCCCCGTAACGGGATCGAAAGATCAGGGGGCATTGTAGGTGCATATTGAGAATAATGTTCATTGACATTCAACGTATATGGATATCGTTACGGAGTGTCATGAGGTGTGATAGACGGGGCGGCTGTGTTCGGGGCACCGGGCACGGTGTTCTGGGCAGGGGATTGCTGCGCCGACCGGTTGCTGCAACGAACGATATATGCGTCGCCGGAACAAAAAAAACCGCCGGGAGGCGGCGGGTGACGGCAGGCTTTGGCTGGTGGCGCCCCTCACCGGTGAGGAAGAGGGAGATGTGCCAAAGGCGCTCGCGCTACCGGAGTGAGGATATGGCCTCGCCGGTGCGGAAGAGGAAGATGTGCCCAGGGGGAGATACTGGCGGAAACCGGTATCTCCCCTTGGCTGGTACGCCCGTATGGGCGTCGGTCAGACGTTGCCTGCGCGGGTGTGGTTGACCGGCGCCGGCAGGGCGCGCGGTGCCTGGGCAGGCTTCGGATTGCGCTTCAGGCCGGGCACCGGCTGCAGGCCGCCCCGCAGGGCGTTCAGCAGGAAGGTGATGGTGCTGCCGTTGTGCAGGACCGAGGTGGCGATCGGGCTGAGCTTGCCGGTGGCTGCGGCCGCCAGGATGGCGGTGTTGGCCCCCACGATGAGCTTGAAGTTGGTGTCGATCTGCTTCATCGTGCGGTTGGCAATGGCCTTGGCATCGGCCACCCGGGCAATGTCGTCTTCCAGCAGGGCGATGTCGGAGGTGAGCCGCGCCAGGTCGGCGCCGCGCTGCATGGCAATGCCCACGTGGGCACCGGCCAGGGCCGGGGCGTCGTTCATGCCGTCGCCGACGAAGGCGATCTTCGCGCCGCTGGCGGTGAGTTCCGTGAGGATGCGGGCCTTGTCCTGCGGCAGCAGCTGGGCGTGGTAGCCGTCCAGCCCCAGTTCGCGGGCCAGCTCGCGGGCACGGACCTCATGGTCGCCGGTGAGCATGAGGACCTTCTTCACGCCCAGGCTGCGCAGCCGCGCGATGGTCTCGGCGGCGTTGGCCCGCACGCTGTCCTTCAGCGCGATGATGCCCAGCAGCTTGCCGCCGAAGCCGATGTAGAGCGGCGTTTTGCCCTCGGCCTGCAGACGCTGGATGTCATCCTCGTGGTCGCCCATGGGAATGGCTTCGTCGTCTTCGAGGAAGTGACGCGAGCCCACCACGATGCGCTTGCCCTGGATGACGCTGGCCACGCCGTGTGCGGCAATGAAGTCGACCTTCTCGTGCGGGAAGTGACGGTTGCTGTGCCGGCGCGCGGCCTCCACCACGGCGTGGGCCAGCGGGTGGAAGTAGTGCTCTTCCACGGAGGCGGCGATGTCCAGCACGTCGGTGGGGTCGAACTCCGGATCGTAGGCCAGCACGTCGGTGACCACCAGCGCGCCCCGGGTGAGGGTGCCGGTCTTGTCGAAGACGAAGGTGTCGGCCTGCGACAGGCGCTCGAGTGCATCGCCACCCTTGAACAGCACACCATCGCGTCCGGCCGTGTACATGGCGGACTTGAAGGCTACCGGGGTGGACAGCTTGAGTGCGCAGGCGTAGTCGGCCTGCAGCACGGCGGCGGCGCGCTTCCAGTCGCGCGACAGCAGCCAGGTGCCGCCGGCCAGACCGAAGATCCACGGTACCAGCCGGTCGGCCAGCCGGTCGGCCATCAGCTGGGTGCCGCTCTTGGCCTGCAGGGCGTGCTGCACGTAGTTGGCGATGCGGGCACTGGCCGTGCCGGCGCCCACCTGCTCGGCGTAGATGCGGATGCGGCCTTCTTCGATGACGGTGCCGCACAGCACGGCATCACCGCGGTGACGGGGTACCGGCACGCTTTCGCCGGTCATGCTGGCTTCGTTGACGGTGGCCTCGCCACCCAGCACCGTGCCGTCCACCGGAATGATGGCACCGGCCGCGCAGATGACGGTGTCGCCCACGCGCACGTCGGCGGCAGGGATCTGGTGCTCTTCGCCGTCGCGCTCGACCCAGACCTTGTCGGCATCGGGATGCAGCAGGTGCTTGAGCAGGTCATCCGAGCGGCGGGCGATGGATTCTTCCAGATACTCGCCCAGCGCCAGCATGAACAGCGTGGCGTTGGCCGCCATCTGGTCGCCGCTGGCGGTGGAGATGGCCACGGCCAGGGCTTCCAGCACGTGGTTGTTCAGGCCTTCCCGGAACAGGTCATGCAGGGCGTCCTTGTAGAGCGGCAGCGAGACGGCCAGTGTGGCCGGTTTGGACAGCGTCTGCGGCACCTTGTTGGTGGACAGCAGCAGCAGTGCACTGGCCAGCAGGTCGCCGCCGGCCGACAGGACATGTTCGCCGGCGTTGTGCTTTTCCTGGGCGGCGGCCTGGATGGCGGCACCGCTGGCCCCGGTGGCCAGGCTGGCGGGCAGGCAGAGCAGCGCCCGTTCCAGATGGGCGGGGCTGGTCTTTCCGGTGGTGTAGGTGAGGGCGATCGAGCGGGCCTTGGTGTTCAGGCGCACGCTGGTCACGCCGGGCAGGTCCCGCAGGATGCGCTCGAGCGCCTTGGGCGCCAGGGCGGCCGAGCCGGCGGGCAGCTGGTAGCGGAAGCGGACGCGGCCATGGCTTTTGTGCGCCAGCGACAGCGTGGCGAACAGCCGGGGCGGTACGCTGTTTCCGGTGGCTGCCGGCGCAGGCGTGGGGGAGCCCCCGTGATGGCCGGTATCGGGCTGTTGGGCTTGGGTCATGGGATCACTCGTCGCCGTTTTCCTGTTCGGCGGCCACTTCGGCCTTCAGGTCGGCAATCTGTTCCTTGAATTCTTCCACGCTGCCGGCCACGCCTGCGTACAGCTTCATGGCCATGCGGATCAGCTTGGCACGTTTTTCCGGGTCGCCCAGCACATAGGCCGCGGCACCACCCAGCAGCAGGCCGAGGATGAACTGCTCGGTCTGGCGGTTGCCGCCGAACAGGCCCGACAGGCCCAGGCTCTGCCATGCGCTGTGGCCGCCGGTCTGGTTGAAGGCCTGCTGCGGGTTGAAGGCTTGCGGATTGAAGCCCGGGACCGGCTGCTGGCCATTGAAGTTCTGCTGTCCGTTGAACCCGGGTTGGCCATTGAAGCCCGGCTGGCCGTTGAAGGCGGGCTGCCCGCCGAAACCGTTGGGGTTGAAGTTGCCGTTGGGTGCAAAGCCCCCGTTGAAACCGTTCTGGCCGTTGAACGGCTGCGGGTTGGCAAAGCCCTGCTGTCCGTTGAACCCGGGCTGGCCATTGAAGCCGTTGGGGTTGAAACCGTTGTTCCATGGCTGGCCGAAGCCGGCGTTGTAGCCGTTGTCGAAGCCCTGCTGCTGGGGCCACGCATTGGCGTCGGGCTGGCCATTGAAGGCGTTCTGGGCCGGCTGGCCACTGAAGGCATTCTGGCCGTTCCAGTTGCCGTCGTTGGTGTTCTGCGAATACTGCTTGTTCTTGCCCATGAGAAAACTCCGTGTTGCCCGTCAGCGTCCGGCCCGGAGGTGGGGGAGGGTGACGGGGTGTGATTCGGTGAAAAGGTGTGGTGTGGGGTGATCAGGCAGCGGGGGTGGCTGCCTCGGTTTCGTCGATGTCGATGTCGCTGGCGCTGCTTGCGCGGGGGCTGTCGGCTGCCTCGAAGTTGACTTCCGGCGCGTCGTGCGCAGCGGCCTGTGCCAGTGCGGCCTCGGCCAGGCTGATGGGGTCATCGGCAGGCAGGTCCACCGCTTCGGTGCGGGGAGCGGCCTGACGATCCTTCAGGTAGCGTTCGGCCAGCAGCACGCCACCGGCGCCCAGGGCGGCGGCCAGCAGGGCGGCGCCGGGACGGGACTGGCGCAGTGCCCGGGCCGAGGCGGTGCCGGCGGCCAGCGCCACGCCACCCTGCAGCGCGAGGCGCAGTGTGGTGCGGTTGAGCTTGCCGGCAATGGCGGCCACGTGGTGGCCCTGCGGCTGGTGGGATTTCTGCTGCAGCGTGGCCAGCAGCCCGGTGGTGATGCTGCCCTTGAAGAAGTCTTCGACGGCGGTGCCGGTGAGTGACGCGGGGGCCTGGCGGGCACCGTTCAGGGCCACGGGCAGGTTGCCGGCTGGCCGGACCTGCAGCGGGAACGGGCCTTGCGGCAGACCGTTGCCGGTGCGGGGCGTGATGGACGCCGGCTGGACCGGGCGCTGGGCGCCGTTCGGTATGGCTGCGAAAGGCTGGCTACCCGGTGCAAAGGGCTGGCCGCCGGCTGCGAAGGCCTGGCTGCCGGAGGCGGCAAAGGCGGGATATCGGGGCGTGTTCACGTCAGGCATCCTGCGAGTCGTTGTGCTGGGGATGATGATGGGACTTCTTGTTCATGGCCTTGTGGGCCAGGCTGTTCTTGCGGGGGCGGCGGGGGCGTGCGCTGCCCCCTTCGCCGCCGGTGCTGCGGGCAGCGGCGTCGAGCGCCTCGCTGGTGCCGGCCGATACACCGGCGCCCCGTGTGCCGGTGCGACGGGTATTGGTGTCATCGGCACCGGGAGTATCGGCATCATGGGGGGCGGCACGGCGTGCCTTGCGGCCGGTGGTGCCACTGGGGGCCGGGGGCGGCAGCAGCAGGGCCGGACCGGTGCTGTCTTCACCGGCTGCGTGGTTCTTGCGGCGCAGTGTGTCGGCTACCGTCCGTCGGACCTGGGCGCCGGTTTTCTTCACCGTGTCGAAGCCGGTGCTGGCGGCATCACGGATGCCGGCACCGGCGCGCTTCAGGCCGTTCTGCACGGTCTTGCTGCGGGCCAGCTGGGTGGCAGCAGCGCCGGTGGCTGCGCCGAGGATGAGGGGAAGCAGTGGAAACATGAATGACTGGATTCTGGAATGCCCGGCGCTGCGGGCATCGTGAAAGAAACGGGAAGTCGGTCTGGCAGGCCCCGAAAGCGAAAGGCGCCCGGTGGCGAACCCGCGGGCAGGGGGCGGTCAGTTGGTCAGCTCAGGCCGTTGATGTCGTGGGTATCGTCCTCGTCGGGATTGAGCGGTGCATCGGCGCACAGGTCGCAGGTGGTGGTGCTGCAGCGGCGCGTGCGCCGCCGGCCGGCCTGGCGGGTACCGTGTACGGCCAGGCCGCCCACCAGGGCACCGGCCACGAGCATGGGGTTGAGCGTCTTCAGCACGGTGCCGGTGAAGCCCAGATAGCCGCCCTGACGGGTGAGCAGGGCGAAGAGCCCTTCCATGGCATCACCGATGATGCCGTGGCTGGCATGGGCCTGGGCCGGGTCGATGCCCTGGGCAACGTGCAGGCTTTCGCGGTCGACGGCCGATTGCCAGGCACGCTGCAGCGTGGGCAGGTTGCGGGTGAGCAGGTCGGACTGCAGACGTTCGAGCTGGCGGCGCAGCGGCAGATCGACGGTGGCGGTGACCAGATGCTGGTACAGCGCCGCACTGCCGACCGTGCCCTGCATGGCGCGCTCGATGGCCTCGCGCCAGCCCTCGGTGATGGGCTGGGCGGTGGGGGCGTCCATGGCCGGGCGCGGAATGCCGTACTGCAGGCACAGGTTGCCCAGCGTGGTGACGCGCTGCTGGGTGGTGGTGAGCAGCGTGGACCATGGGGCCTGGTTGCCGAAGGCACCGGCCGCCGAGGTGTAGTACGCCCAGGCCGCGTGCTCGTCCTGCAGGGCCGCGTACAGGATCTGTGCCGTGCTGGCGGGCACGCCGTCAGGACGCGGCGTGGCGAAGGTGTTCATGGGCTTCGTCCATAATGGTTCGCAGGGTCTGGGCGGCCGGGCTCTCGGTGCCGGCCAGCAGGTCGGGCCATGCGGCGTTGGGGATGACCGCCGGATCGTATTCGATGGTGCAGGACCGCGCCAGCAGGTTCCAGCTGATGTTCTTCACGCCGCGGATGCGCTTGAGTGCGGCGTTGATGGTGTCGGACTTGTTGTCGGCGCCTTCGAAGCTCACGCCGCTGAGGGCTCCCTTGCCCAGCTTGAGGCGGATGCGGCCCGGCACCTGATGGGCAATGGAGAGATAGGGCGAGAAATGGGCGAGCACGACGGCCGGGGGCGTCTGCGGGGTGAAGATGGTCTGGTCAGTGGCCATGGAGGAGCGCCGCAACGGGTGCAGCCAAACAGTGGGATAGCGTGAGGGAACGGAAACGGCCGGAAGCCTTCCGGGACACCGGCCGGCCTGGGCGAAGGCCCGGCTGGCTCGGGGGTATGGAAAGGACTTTCGGGATAATGCGTGCCCGGGACGGAGAGGTCCATGACACGCTGTGGATCGGGAGAGACAGCGGTGGTTCGACGGGGAACCATCGGGCTGCTGCCGTTTGCCCGGCCGGCATCGGACAGAAGCACCGAGGTTGGCATTTTGCCTGAATTCATGCCGGCTGGCGCGCGGTTGACGCAATTCAAACGAAGAAATGGGAATGCTTCTGGCGCGCCATTCAAATGTCGTTTTTCCCGCACGGCTGGCTGCGAATCAGTCGCAGGAAAATCTGGCCTCGTGCCCTGTCGGAACCCCGGTACGGAGCGATGTGGGGCAAATGGCCATGACAGACGCCGGGCAGGCGCTGATCAGGCAGAACCTGGTCAGGCAGACCCGTTGCCGCACAGATGATCCGGCGACAGGCCGGACCGGTGCGATATGACGCCGCCGGGGGCCGTTGATGGTCCGGCAGGGCGTATGCAGATGTCGGCTACAACGCGTTGCGTCATTCGCAACACCTTGGGGCTGCCAGCGCTGTGGCAGCCCGGCAGCCGGCTCAGAGAATCACGGTCAGGAAGGTGATGCCGCCGAGGATGAAGCCCGGGGCGTTCGAGATGGTGACCGGCCAGTCGCGGCCTTTCTTGAAGAGCGCGTAGATGACCCACAGCAGGCCGTTGATGCAGGCCACCAGCGGCTGCAGCGCACTGCCCTTGTGGCCGGCCAGGTTCATCTGGATCTGCGGAATGTAGGCTACGTACATGCAGATGGCGGCGATGGTGGCAATGGTGCCGAGGATGTTGGCGGATTTCTGGGAGAGTTTCATGATCGGTCGGTGTTCGGTTCGGAGGGCGGCTGGTGGATCGCGTCACAGGGCTGTCAGGCAGGCGATGATGCCCAGCGGAATGCCGGGGGCGTTGGCCAGCGCCACCGGGATGTCGCGCTGTGGCTTGAACAGGGCGTAGATCACCCAGAGCGTGCAGTTGATGGCTGCGCACAGCGGCTGCAGCGCGCTGCCCTTGTGACCGGCCAGATTCATCTGGATCTGCGGGATGTAGGAGACATACATCGATACCGCCGTGAGGGTGCCGATGGTGGCCAGAATGCGGGTCTGCCTGTCGGTGAGCAGCATGGGGAAGTCCGGAGAGAGGAGGGTTGGTGAAGGAGCCGGCTACCGCCTGGGCGTGCAGGGCCGGCACTGCGGTGTTTCGGGGATGTCGTGCCGGGGAGGTTGCCTGGCGCCCGGGCTGCTGCCCGGATTCGTCCCGAAGGTGTCGAAGTGCAAGACATACTATATACCCATGCCTGTTTCCGGTGCGTACATGGCAGGGCGTCAGGCCCGGTTTCATGGCTGGCATCACGGTTTGTGATGAATGTGGCGCAAAAATACGCCATGGGGTTTGTGCAATCCTCATCATCTGCGGTGTCCATGTTGCGTCATCCTCGTTCCATGCATATGAATAGAAGCCTTCCGCATGACCGCCCCGTCTGCTGGCCGGATTCGGTGCCTAAAATTTGCCTCCATGGATTGGGAATACGTGCAGGAGATCATTCCGCGCTTCGTTCACGCGGCCCAGATGACGCTCAAGCTGTCAGCCTGGGGGGTGGGCGGTTCGCTGCTGCTGGGGGTGCTGGTGGCGCTGGCCATCAGTTACCGGGTGCGCGTGCTGCGGGGGCTGGCGCGGGGCTATGTGGAGCTGTCGCGCAACACGCCGCTGTTGATCCAGCTGTTCTTCCTGTATTACGGCCTGCCCAAGATCGGCATCCACTGGGACGGCTTCGTCTGCGGGGTGATTGCGCTGACCTTCCTGGGTGGCAGCTACATGGCCGAGGCGTTGCGGGCCGGGCTGGAAGCCGTGCCGCATGGCCAGGTGGAATCGGCCACGGCCATCGGGCTGACGAAGGTGCAGGTGCTGCGCTACGTGGTGCTGCCGCAGGCGCTGGCCATCGCGCTGCCAGCGCTGACGGCCAATGCACTCTTTCTGGTGAAGGAAACCTCGGTGATCAACGCCGTGTCGGTGGCCGAGCTGCTGTTCGTGACCAAGGACATCATCGGTACCGATTACATGACCAACGAGGCGCTGTTCATGCTGCTGGCCAGCTATCTGGTGCTGCTGCTGCCGCTGTCGGCGCTGGCGGCCTGGGTCGAGAAACGCATGCGGAGGGCGGAATATGGCCGCGCTTGAGGTGCTGCTGTCCGGGCAGAACGTGCCGCGGCTGCTGCACGGGCTGTGGCTGACGCTCTACATCTCGGTGCTGTCGGTGGGCGCCTCGGCGGTGCTGGGCACGGGCCTGGGGCTGCTGATGCGCAGCGGCAGTGGGGTGGTGCGCCTTGGCTGCCGGCTGTATCTGGAGACCATCCGCATCGTGCCCATTCTGGTGTGGCTGTTCGTGCTGTACTTCGGCCTGCCCACCTGGACGGGCTGGCATGTGGATGCGCTGTGGGTGTGCGTGGGCGTGTTCTCGCTGTGGGGCACGGCCGAGATGGGTGATCTGGTGCGGGGGGCGCTGTCGTCGCTGCCGACGCACCAGCGCACGTCGGCGCTGGCGCTGGGGCTCACGCCGGGGCAGGTCTTCGTGTACATCGAGGCGCCGCAGGCACTGCGCCGGGTGCTGCCGGGCGCCATCAACCTGTTCACGCGGATGGTCAAGACCACGTCGCTGGCGGCGCTGATCAGCGTGATGGAGGTGGTGAAGGTGGGGCAGCAGATCATCGAGCGTTCGCAGATGATCGAGCCGAAGGTGCCCATGGCCTCGTTCTGGATCTACGGGCTGATCTTCCTGCTGTATTTCCTGGTGTGCTGGCCGCTGTCGGCGTATGCGGCGCGGCTGGAAAAGCGCTGGGTGGGGTGAGGGGGCTGAAACAGCCGGGTATTGAACCAGCAGAATATTTCTGGACAGGACATGTCGAACACGACAGACAGTAACGTCAGTCACGAAGCCGGTGCACATCGCGGCGGGGATACATTGACCGGGTCAGGCGCCGCGCTTCCAGGCCAGGGTGCGCACGCCGGGGACAGGACGCAGCCGCAACCTGGTGCGCCTTCCGTGAAGGCGCCGCTGCTGGAGATCCGCGGCCTGCACAAGCGCTATGGCGAGACGGTGGCGCTGCACGACATCGATCTCACGCTGCATCGCGGCGAGGTGGTGGTGATTCTCGGCCCGTCGGGCTGCGGCAAGAGCACGCTGCTGCGCTGCATCAACGGGCTGGAGCCCATCCAGGGGGGCGAGATCCGCATGGCCGGGGTTGGGGTGTTCGGGCGGGATCTGGGCTGGGATGCGGTGCGACAGAAGGTGGGCATGGTGTTCCAGAGCTATGAACTCTTTGCCCACATGAATGTGATCGACAACATCCTGCTGGGCCCGATGAAGGTGCAGAAACGCAAACGCGCCGAGGTGGAGGCCCAGGCCGACCGGCTGCTGGAGCGGGTGGGGCTGCTGGCCCGCAAGCAGGCCTGGCCACGTGAGCTGTCGGGAGGGCAGAAGCAGCGCATTGCCATCGTGCGGGCACTGTGCATGAACCCCACGGCCATTCTGCTGGACGAAATCACGGCGGCGCTCGATCCGGAGATGGTGCGCGAGGTGCTGGATGTGGTGCTGGAACTGGCACGCGAGGGGATGAGCATGATCATCGTCACGCACGAAATGGGCTTTGCCGAGAAGGTGGCCGACCGGATCGTCTTCATGGACGGCGGGCGGATCGTCGAGGAGGCGCCGCCGGCGGAATTCTTTGCCGCCCAGCGCACCGAACGGGCCCGGGTGTTCCTGAACGGCATGGATTACGTGATCTGAATTTGCATCAAAGACGGCTGCGCAGAAGCAGCAAGGAGAATGGAAAAATGAAATTCAGCTTTGGATCGGCCGTGCTGGCTGCCCTGCTGGCCGTGGGCGTGGTGTCGGGCAATGCGGCGATGGCGGCCGATGACGGCCTGGCGCAGATCAAATCGGCCGACCGCATCCGCATCGGTGTGTTCGGCGACAAGCCGCCGTTCGGCTACATCGACAGCAACGGCCAGAGTCAGGGCTTCGATGTGGAAATTGCGAAAGCCTTTGCCAGGGATCTGCTGGGCAGTCCCGACAAGGTGGAGTTCGTCATCACCGAGGCAGCCAACCGGGTGGAATACCTGAAATCCGGCAAGGTGGACATCATTCTGGCCAATTTCACGCAGACGAAGGAGCGTGCCCGCGTGGTGGATTTTGCGGCGCCCTACATGAAGGTGTCGCTGGGGGTGGTGTCGCCCGAAAAGGCGCCCATCAAGGATGTGGCCGAGCTGCAGGGCAAGACGCTGCTGGTCAACAAGGGCACGACGGCCGATGCGTATTTCAGCAAGAAATACCCGGATCAGGCGCTGCTGAAGTTCGACCAGAACACCGAGACCTTCGATGCGCTCAAGGATGGCCGTGGCGTGGCGCTGGCGCATGACAATGCGCTGCTGTGGGCCTGGGCGAAGGAAAATCCTGGCTATGTGGTGGCCATCGGCGAACTGGGCGAACCCGAGTTCATCGCCCCGGCCGTGAAGAAGGGAGATACGGCGCTCAAGGACTGGGTCGACCAGGAAGTGGCCACGCTGAAGAAGGATGGTCGCCTGAAGGCCGCCTACGAAAAAACGCTCAAACCGGTCTATGGCGACAAGGTGAGCGCGGACAGGCTGCTGGCCGAGTGAGTCCTGTGCACCGGGCCGGCGTGTGCAGACGCCGGTGAGGTTTCATGTGGGCCGATGTGGGTACTTTGGTACCGGCATCGGCCGTTTTTGTGTGCGGTCAGTTTGCGGGCGCGGCGGCGCATCAGGTTTGCGGGGTTGCCGAAGGGAGCGTGGCCCGGATGGCCTCGATGCCGGCCATCGCAAAGCGGTGCAGGTGGTCGGTCAGGACATCGGCCGGCATCTGCCGCAGCTCCTGCAGCGGGCCGGGCAGGTTGCGGCCGCCGATCAGCATCAGGATGCAGGGGCCGCCGGTGCTGATCAGACAGCGCACGGTGGCGGGATGATCGGGGGCACATCCCAGCTCCTGCGCGAGTATCTGCCGGGCGATCTGCAGCTTGGGGCCTGCCACCCGCAGCAGCAGTTCGCGCGTGTGTTCGCTGGGCGTGACGAGGGCACCGGCCAGCACCGGGATGTACCAGTGGGGATTGGGGTCCAGGGCCTGGGCCACGAGGCCGGCCAGCAGCAGGCGGATCTTCTCGCCGGCGGGCAGCGGGGCGGCTGCCATGGTGGCCAGCGTATCCAGCGAGATCAGCTGGCGGTGCGCCTCTTCCAGGACCGCCTGATACAGCCCGTCGCGGCTTTTGAAGTGGTAGTTGATCAGCGCCATGTCCACACCGGCATGGGCGGCTACCGCCTTGCTGGTCGTGCCGGACAGACCATGGGCGGCAAACAGTTCACCGGCCGCCTGCAGGATGCGGGCACGCGTGGCCTCTCCGTCGGAGCGGGAGCTGCGGGACGCGGAACGGCCCCGCGACGGGCGTCGCCTGGTTGCAGAGGCGGACGTGCCGGCGGCTGGTGCACCGGGGAGTGAAGCCGGAACGGGCGGAGAGGTGACGGCATTCATGACGGTTATTGTTCACCATTTGCAGGGGTCATGTCACCACACATCAGTACCTTAGTTTCAATTCAATTTAAATTTAAGTTATGATGATGACACCGGATGCGCGAAACCGCATCCGGCGGGGCCGAGGGTGTCCGGTCTGCCCCGGTCAGAACGGGGTGGCGTGTGGTACGTCACCGGCCGAATCTGGAGTCATGGCATGAAGAAAGCTGTCCTGATCGTGGTGGTGCTGGCCCTGCTGGCAGTGGGGGGCTGGTATGGCTGGCAGCGCCTGCATCCTGCGCAGCAGCAGGCGTCGGTCTTCTATGGCAACATCGATGTGCGGCAGGTGTCGCTGGCCTTCGAGGGCAGTGGTCGCGTGGCGCAGGTGCGCGTGGAGGAGGGGGACCGCGTGAAGGCGGGCCAGCCGCTGGCGGTGCTCGATACGCGCACGCTGCAGCTGCAGGCCGAGCAGGCGCAGGCCCAGCTGCAGGTGCAGGAAGAGAATCTGCGTCGCCTGCAGAACGGTGCCCGTCCGGCCGAGATCGCCCAGGCGCAGAGCCGGCTGGCCGCTGCCCAGGCCGATGCGCAGCGGGCCCAGCGTGACCTGCAGCGGCTGCAGACCATCGTCAGGTCCAGTGCCGGTGCCGTGAGCGTGCAGGACGTGGACAGGGCACGCAGTGCGGCCCGGGTGGCCGAGGCCACGGTGCGCGAGCGTCGCGATGCGCTGGCGCTGCTGCGCGAGGGGACGCGCAGCGAGGAAATCGATGGCGCCCGCGCGCAGGTGCAGGCCGCGCGGGCCCAGCTGGCCCTGCTGCAGCACCAGATCGCCCAGGGCGAGCTGCAGGCCCCGGTGGATGCGGTGGTGCGCTCGCGTCTGCTGGAGCCGGGCGACATGGCCTCGGCGTCGCGGCCAGTGCTGGCGCTGGCCCTGACCTCGCCCAAATGGGCACGCATCTATGTGGACGAACCACTGCTGGGCAAGGTGCATCCCGGTCAAAATGCCACGCTGATGGTGGACGGGCCGTCGGGCGCCCGCACGTCGCTGCAGGGGCGGGTGGGCTACATCTCGTCGGTGGCCGAGTTCACGCCCAAAACGGTGCAGAGCGAGTCACTGCGTACCAGCCTCGTCTACGAGGTGCATGTGCAGGTGGACGACCCGGATGATCACCTGCGGCTGGGCCAGCCGGTGACGGTGCGCCTGCAGCCATGACGGGCATGACGAACCCGCTGGAAGACAGCGTGGTGGCCACTGGCGTATGCAAGGCTTTTACCGGGCCGGACGGACAGCCGGTGCAGGCGCTGGATGCCGTGTCGCTGCGCGTGCGGCGTGGCCAGATGACGGCGCTGGTCGGTCCCGATGGTGCCGGCAAGACCACACTGATGCGCATGATGGCCGGGCTGATGGTGCCCGATGCCGGCCAGCTGCAGGTGCTGGGTGTGGACGTGGCGCAGCATCCGCAGCAGGTGCAGGACCAGATCAGCTACATGCCCCAGCGCTTCGGCCTGTACGAGGATCTGAGCGTGCAGGAGAACCTCGATCTCTATGCGGACCTGCACGGGGTGCCGCAGGTCGTGCGGCACGAACGCTTTGTCCGTTTGCTGAAGATGATGGACATGGACCGCTTCACGGCACGTCCGGCCGGCAAGCTCTCGGGCGGGATGAAGCAGAAGCTGGGCCTGGCCTGCACGCTGGTGCGCTCGCCGGCCCTGCTGCTGCTGGACGAGCCCAGCGTGGGGGTGGACCCGCTGTCGCGTCGTGACCTGTGGGAGATCCTGCTGCAGCTGGTGCGGGATGAACGGCTGAGCGTGGTGGTCAACACGGCCTACATGGACGAGGCCGAACGCTGTGCCCGGGTGCACGTGATGAGCCAGGGCCGGGTGCTGGCCGAGGGCACGCCGGCGGAACTGGCCCATCGGGCCGATGGCCTGACCTTCATGGCCGATCCCCCGCCCGGGGAGCCGGCGCGCATGCTGCAGGCGCGACTGATCGATGCCTCGGCACTGATCGCGGACGCCGTGCCACGGGGAGGCGCGGTGCGCTTCATCCGCTATCCACGGCCCGGCACCATGGTGCGGCAGGGATCCATGGCCGGGTGCGGGGCAGGTGATGCCGCGTTGAACGTGGCTTGCGACGCGGCCGGACGCGCAGCCTGGGCTGACGATGGTGCAGGAAATGGGCATGGCGAGGCCGTCCGGAACGGGGCGGGTGACGCCGCCCTGTCTGCCTTGCTGGCCCCCGCGGTGGCGCGGCCGCGTCCGGCCGAACTGGAAGATGCCTTCATGCTGCTGCTGCGGGAGCAGGCGCTGCAGCAGACTGCGCAGACCCCGCAGGCCGGGCCTGTATCTGGCGAGGAGGGATTGTCCTCGACTGCGGAGGTTGCATCAGAGCAGAACGGAGCGTCCGCGGCTGCGGAGGCCGCGCCTGGCCAGCATGGGCGGCTGGACATGCAGAAGGACGGGTCAATGACTGCCCGGCATGGGTACCTGGCGATTCGGCCGGCCGGTGGGGAGGCGTCTCCCGCGTTCCGGGCCGATGCCAATCCGATGACGGTCCGACCGGTTGGCAGGAAGATGGCCACACGTCCCGAGCAGACAGGAAGCGGGGCAGATGCCACCCGGCCAGGTGCCGTCGCAACGGAAAAACCCGTCATCCTCGTCCGTGATCTGGTCCGCCGCTTCGGGGATTTCACCGCGGTGGCCAGCACGTCGTTCGAGGTGCGGCGTGGCGAGATCTTTGGTCTGCTCGGGCCCAACGGGGCGGGCAAGACCACCACTTTCCGGATGCTGTGCGGGCTGCTGCCGGCCACCAGTGGCACGCTGGAGGTGGCGGGCAACGACCTGCGGGTGGCGCCGGGCCGGGCCCGGGCGCGGCTGGGCTATGTGGCGCAGAAGTTTTCGCTCTATGGCTCGCTGAACGTGCGCGAGAACCTGGAATTCTACGGCGCGGCCTATGGGCTGCATGGCCGGCGGCTGCGCGCGCGGGTCACGGCCGTGATGCAGCAGTTCGATCTGGAACCGGAGGCCATCAGTGGCATGCTGCCGGCCGGCTACCGGCAGCGGCTGGCCATGGCGGCCGGGCTGGTGCACGAGCCGGAGGTGCTGTTTCTGGATGAACCCACCAGCGGAATCGATCCGCTGGCACGCCGGTCCTTCTGGCGCACCATCACGGCGCTGGCCGAAAGTGGTGTGACCATCGTGATCACCACCCACTTCATGGAGGAGGCCGAATACTGCGACCGCATGGCCATCCAGGATGCCGGCAGGGTGCTGGCGCTGGGTACGCCGCAGCAGGTGCGCGAGCGGGCCGGGGCCGCGGGCGATGACATGAACAGCGCCTTCATCGCCATCGTCGAGCAGGCGCGCGGGGATACGGTGCCCGGACGGCCTTCGGACGGTACGGTGGCGCGTTCCGCGGCGCCGGCCGCGCATGTCTCCGGGGAGGCACGGGATGCGGTGCAGGCTGCCGCGGGAGCCCACGGGCTGCCGGAACAGGGTGAAGGGGGCGGTGGAACCCCAGACCTGGACAGGCGGGACGGCGGTGCCGCGCCGCACGGACCGGCAGGAGAGGGCACATGGACGTGAGCGGTTTTTTCCGGCGCCTGCGTGCGCTGGTGATGAAGGAAACGCACCAGATGCTGCGCGACCGCAGCAATCTGCTGGTGGGGCTGGCCCTGCCCGTCACGATGATCCTGCTGTTTGGCTACGGCATGTCCTTCGACGTGAAGGACGTGCGGGTGGCCCTGGTGATGGAAGATGCCTCGCCGCAGGCACAGGCCGTGATGCAGGGCATCGGCGGCTCGCGCTACATGCAGCCGCAATGGGTCAACAGCCTGCACGAGGCCGAGGCGCTGATGCGTCGCCACGAGGTCGAGGCCATCGTGCAGGTGCCGGCCGATTTCTCGCGGCAGTTGCAGACCGGTACGGCGCCGGTGCAGCTGCTGGTCAACGGCTCGGAATCCACCCAGGCATCCACCATCGAGGGTTACATAAGCGGTGCGCTGGCGCTGCATGCGCAGAAGCAGGCCGACCGGGCCGCCCTGCTGGACACGGGCAAGGCGGCGGCTGCGGCGGTGGGCAGTGCGTCGGTCGTGTCGCGCACCTGGTTCAACGAGGCGGGCGAGAGCACGTGGTTTCTGGTGCCGGGGCTGCTGGTGATGGTGCTGACGATGATCGGCGCCTTTCTGACCTCGCTGCTGATTGCGCGCGAATGGGAGCGCGGCACGCTGGAATCGCTGTTCGTCACGCCGGTGCGGCCGCTGGAGATCGTGCTGGCCAAGCTGGCGCCGTGGCTGGTGGTGGGCGCCATCGATCTGGCCATGTGCCTGCTGGCGGCGCATTTCCTGTTCGAGGTGCCGATGCGCGGATCGCTGGCGCTGATCGTGCTGGCCGGCATGCTGTACCTCACCGTGTCGCTGCTGATCGGGCTGTTCATTTCCGGGCGCACGCGCAACCAGTTCCAGGCCAGCCAGATGGCGCTGCTGACCAGCTTCCTGCCCTCGATGATGCTCTCGGGCTTCGTGTTCGACCTGCGCAATGCACCGGCCGTGGTGCAGGCGGTGGGGCATGCGCTGCCGGCCACCCACTTCATGGGGCTGATGAAGAGCCTCTTCCTGATGGGCAATCACGGGCCGACGCTCTGGCAGGGGCTGCTGGCCCTGCTGGGCTATGCGCTGCTGCTGCTGTGGGGCACGCTGCGTACGGTGCAGAAACGGTTGGGCTGAGAGATGATGGATCGATGGGTGACGAGCTGGCGCCAGACCCTGGCGCTGATCCGCAAGGAGCTGCAGGCGCTGTTCAAGGAGCCGACCAACCGGATCATCCTGTTCGTGCCGGTGCTACTGCAGGCGCTGCTGTATGGTTATGTGGCTACCTACGACCTGCACGACACGCCATTTGCCGTGCTGGATGAGAGCCACAGTGCCGAATCGGTGCAGCTGCTGGGCCATGTGGAGGGCAGTCCGCTCTTCAAACGGGCCGCCACGCTGACCAGTACCAGCCAGATCGCCGGTGTGGTGGACGACGGCGAGGCGCTCTTCGTGTTGAGCATTCCGGCCGATTTCGCCCAGCGCCTGGCCCAGGGGCAGACGGCCCCGGTGCAGGTGATCATGGACGGTCGCAACACGGTGACGGCGGGCCTGGCCGGTGCCTATGTGAGCAGCATCGTGACCAGCTGGAACGCCCGGCGGGCGCAGGCAGCCGGCAGCAGCACGGCGGGCAGTGTGACGGTGGTCTCGCGCGCCTGGTACAACCCCAATCTGGATTCGCGCTGGTCACTGATGCCCACGCTGGTGGCCAGCCTGAGCCTGACACAGACGCTGCTGCTGGCGGCGCTGTCGGTGGCCCGCGAGCGCGAGCAGGGCACCTTCGACCAGCTGCTGGTGACGCCGCTGTCGCCGGCGCAGATCCTGGTGGGCAAGGCGGTGCCGGCCGTGCTGATCGGACTGCTGCAGTCCAGCGTCATTCTGGTGATCATCCGCTTCTGGTTCGGGATTCCGATGGCGGGTTCCGTGGCCGTGCTGTATGCGGGGCTGCTGGTGTTCACACTGGCCGCCGTGGGGCTGGGCCTGTCGATTTCGGCGCTGTCGCTGACCATGCAGCAGGCCATGCTCTACACCTTTTTGCTGATCATGCCACTGATGCTGCTGTCGGGGATGATCACGCCGGTGCGCAACATGCCGGAGGTGCTGCAGCTGGCCACGTATGCCAATCCGCTGCGCTTCGGGGTGCTGATCGCGCGCGAGGTCTATCTGGAAGGAGCCGGGCTGGCCGACATCGCGCCGGCGCTGGTGCCCCTGGTGGTGACGGCGGCCATCACGCTGCCGCTGGCAGGCTGGCTGTTCCGCAACCGCCTGTCCTGAGCGGGGCGTACCACGATACGCTCAGGCGGCCTGCAGCTCCTGCGCCAGCAATGCCACCAGTTCCGCAGCGGGCAGCTCGCGTGCCAGCGGGGCGCCCTGACCGGCCCAGTGGGCGGCCAGGGTGTGGTCGTCGCGGGCACTGGCCGCAGCGTGCAGCTGTTTGGCGGCATCGTAGGCGCGCGGATAGGCGGCCGGACGTGGCGCACCGGGCAGATCGCCCCGCTCGATCAGCCGGTTGGCGATGCCCCGGGCCGGGCGGCCGGAAATGGCGGCCGTCAGCCGGGTATGGAATGCGCCGGCGCCTTTCAGGCGGGCACGGTACGCTGCACCGGCGGCGGACTCGGGGCACAGGATGAAGGCCGTGCCCAGCTGGGCCGCGACGGCGCCCAGCCCGAGCATGGCCCGTATGCCCTGGCCATCCATGATGCCGCCGGCCGCGATGACCGGCAGCCGTGTGAAACGGACCAGCAGCCGGACCAGTACGGCCGTGCCGAGCCCTTCATCGGTGGGCGTGTTCACCCCGGTCATGGCATCGAAGCGGCCCCGGTGCCCACCGGCCTCGATGCCCTGGGCGATGATGGCGTCCAGCCCGGCTGCCTCGATGGCCTGTGCCTCTTCCAGGGTGGTGGCGGTGGCCATCAGGCAGATGCCCGCCTCGTGCAGTGCCTGTATCTGTGCCGGGCGGGGCAGCCCGAAATGAAAGCTCACCACCGCGGGCCGGGTTTCCAGCAGCACGGCCAGCATGGCGTCGTCATCCAGAAAACTGCCGTAGATCTCGTGCAGTTCGGCGGGCGGTGTCAGTCCCGATTCGTCGAACAGGGGGGCCAGGTGCTGCAGCCAGGCGCGGTCGGCTGCCGGGTCCGGAGCGGCCGGCTGGTGGCAGAACAGATTGACGCCGAAGGCGCGGCCGGTCAGGCTGCGGGTGGCCCCGATCTGTTCCCGGGCGCTGTCCGCAGGGCTGGCGCCCAGCCCCAGGTTGCCCAAGGCTCCAGCATTGCTGACGGCGGCAGCCAGGGCCGGGGTGGCCGTGCCGGCCATGGGCGCCTGCACGATGGGCAGGGACATGCCGAGCCGCTGCAGCAGGGGATGGAGATGGCCAGCGGTCGTGAGGCCGGGGTTCGATGTATCGGGCATGGTGTCTCCTCGTGGTTGGGGGTGTCCTGGTTTTGTGACCCTGTGGCCGGGCCATTTTTCCTTGCTGGCCGGCGCGAGGGTCGGGCCTTTGCTGGCCCGGGCGCGTCATGGGCTCATTCGTCCCCGCGCCGGTTCTGGCATTGGCTGACAAGGCGCCATCTGACGCCGGAACTGCAGCGCCATGTGATGGGGTGGCGGGGCTTCGGTGCGGTGTGTCCAGAACCTCGGCGCCAGGTGCCGCCCGTGCTTCAGCGCCGGATGTAACGATAGCCGATCCAGCCGCCCAGCAGGCCGCCCAGGTGGGCAAAGTGAGCCACGCCTTCCTGCGTGCCGGTCAGGCCGAACCAGAGTTCCAGTGCGGCATAGATGGCCACGAACACGCGGGCGGGCAGCGGAATGGGCGGAATCAGCAGCATGACCCGCTCGTGCGGAAAGAGCAGTGCATAGGCCAGCAGGATGCCGAACACGCCGGCCGAGGCCCCGATGACCGGCGCACCGCCCTGACCGGGGATGAGCATGGCCACGAGCAGTTGTGCCAGTGCGCCGAACAGCACGGCCAGCCCATAGGCGATGGCGGTACGCCGGGCGCCCCAGACCAGCTCGACCCGCGAACCGAACATGTAGATGGCAAACATGTTGAACAGCAGGTGCGTGAAGCTGCCGTGCAGCACGCTGTAGGTGAGCAGCTGCCATGGATGGGTGAGCGTGATGAGCGGATCGGGCCACAGGGCCAGCCAGCGCATGCTCTCGTAATAGAAGTTGGCCTGCAGCAGATAGAAGATGGTGTTGACGAGCAGGACAGCCTGGACGAATGGGGGCACAGTGGATCTCGGCAGAAAAAGGGGGGACGAAAAGGGGGGACAGGGCGTCGTCCGGAGCAGGCATCCGGCGCAGGAAGGTGATGAGCCTCTTTCGCCCGCGGAAGGAGGTGGAGGCTCCCCAGGGTAAAACCCGTCCGGAACAGCTGGGGGCGGACCCGGACGGCTTCAAGGCATGTGCGGGCTGGAACCTTCGCCGTCCTTCGGGCTTCTGGAGGCCCTGGCCGTCCCGGAGACCCTGGCCGTCGCCCGTACCGTCACGCGCGCTCAGGGAAGCCAAAGTGCCGCAGGACTTTTGCAGGGGCTCCCGGAGGCGTTTCCCGCATGGCCGTCCATCAGGCATTGCCCGGGCTGGGGGCATCGGCCGGAGGCCGTCGCGGCGAGATGCCGGGGCGCGGTGTCTTGCGTACCTCCTCGCGCTGCGGGGGCAGGATGCCGGTGACGGGTACGGCGATGAGCGTTTCGCCCTCGTCGCTCAGCGTGGTGGCAAAGACGGGGACATCCGGATCGGCGCCGGCCTTGTCGCCCAGGGCACCGGCATCCGGCACGGGGGCGTCTGCCGTGAGCGGTGCATCATTGCCTTCCGGGTGGAACAGCGGGGAGGCCACGAAGGGAAACCGCTGTCCGGATGTCGAGGGTGAGGCCATGCTCGCGGATGTGGTCGCGGCAGTGGTCGTAGCCATGCCCGTGGGTGTGGTCGCGGCAGCGGTCGTAGCCATGGTCGTGGCCGCGGTCGTAGTCGTAGGCTTGGCCCCGGTCGTAGCCGTAGCCGCGGTCGTGTTCATGGTCGCGGGCGAAGCGGCAGCAGCCGTGGCCGGTGAGGGGGCGGCCACGGCCGGGAAGGAGGCCATGGCGGCGGCGTCCGTGGCACACAGGCGGCCCGTACCGGTCGGGATGGCGTCCCAGTCGTCCCCCGGATCCCGGACGGCCGGGGTGGCCTGCCGGCCTTCACGCTGGGCCTGGCGCTCGAGCTGCTGCAGGGCTGCCCGGCGCTGAGCCGTGCTGCGCAGGCCGACGCCCCCGCCCAGTTCCTCATCGGGCAAAGCCACACCGCCCATGACCTGCGCATGCGGCAGGACAGGCGCGGCCGAAGCCGCCACCGCCTGGAGGCTGGCTGCCACTGCACCGGCCCCACCGCCGGCCAGGCTGGGGGTCAGCACGGTACGGCTGCCGGCGGGACGGGTCAGCAGGTCGCGGAAGCTGATGGTGGACAGCACGGCCGACATCTGGTCCTGCGCGTAGAAGAAGGTCTGGATGGTGTCGTCGGCAGCCGGGTCCGGTGGATGGATCTCCCCGGCGTGACGCACGGCCTCCAAGACCTGCCAGGGGGTGATGTTGCCCAGATCACGCCCGGGTATCCAGCCCGGCGGGTCGGTGCGGTCGGTGCGCACGACGATGCCACGGGCGGCCAGCGCCTCCAGAATGGCGTCGATGGCGTAGCCGGGTGTGTGAAAGCGCTGGGCCAGTTCTCCGGCCTGCAGTGGCGTACTGCCCTGCAGGTAGCGTTCGCCCAGTGTCTGCATGATGGCCAGGGCCAGCTGGTCCTGGCTCTGGGACGACAGCCGCGGCTCCTCGCCGGGGCTGGCCATCAGGCATTCGGTGTGCTGCATGTAGAAGCCCACGCTGGCGCCCACCAGCACCACCAGCCAGCTGACATACAGCCAGATCATGAAAATGATGATGATGGCCAGGCTGGAATAGATGGCGGTGTACTGGCTGGAACCGGCCACGAAACGGGCAAAGCCCCAGCCGGCGCTCTGCCAGCAGACACCGGCCACCAGCGCACTGGTCAGCGCGGGCAGAAAGCGCACCCGCGTGTTGGGCATGAACAGGTACAGGAACAGGAACAGCAGGATGACCAGCACATAGGGCAGCAGCCGGCCGGCCAGCACGGCCAGGTGGCCGAAAGGCTCGATGCTGATGATCATCTGCACCAGGTGCGACGAGGCCAGGGTGGCGTTGAGCCCCAGCGCCGAGAACACCAGAATGGGCCCGAGCAGCAGGATGCACAGGTAGCCGCTGATGCGTTGCGAGATCGAGCGCATCTGCTTGACGTGCCAGATGGTGTTGATGGACGCCTCGATCTTGAGAATGGTGGAAACGGCCGTGAACAGCAGCATGCCCAGCCCCACCGAACCCAGCACCCCGACATTCATGTTGTTGATGAAGTTCATGATGTTGGTGGTGATTTCCTGACCTCGGGGACCGAGCGGCTCCATGAAACGCGCCAGGGCGGGTTCGATCTGGCCCCGTACGCCAAAGGCCGTGGAGACCGAGAAGGTCAGCGCCAGCATCGGCACGATGGACAGCAGCGTGGTGTAGACGAGGCTGGTGGCGCGCAGTGTCAGCTGGCCGAAGGCCAGGTCGCGGATGACGGCCAGCAGCACGGCCAGGCTCTTGACGAAAAAGCCGGCCAGCCCCCGCCGGTTCGGGGTCTGGTGGTAGAGACGGTGCTGCAGGGCGGCGAGCAGGCTGGCAGGATTGTCCATCGGGCGAACGGGGCGAAGCTTTCCAAACCCCCCCAAGTCTACCGAAAGCCGCTTCTTCCCGGGGCAGGCTTCCATGACGGGCGGCAGGGGTTGCACGTCCGGCCGGATCATGGTTCACACCGCAGGCTGTCGTGTGCCCCGGCCCGTCTGCATGCTCCTGCTCGTGGCACGTTGCCGGCTGTCCAGTGCCTGCTGATGCTGTCTGCCGCCCGCTGTCCACTGCCTGCTGCCCGCCGCCGAAACCGGCAGCCGGCGCTGCACTCAGCAGACCCGGGACGGGTCCGTGGCCCAGGTACGGGTCTCGAACACTTCCATTTTGTACTCCACGGTGCGGATGGATTCGACGCTGCCCGGTGTGGTGATCTCCATGTGCAGCGTGGCGCGACCCTTCACGATGGCCCGGAAATACCAGACGTCGTACGTCACGCCGCCGATGACGCGCCGGTCGGGGCCCTGCTCGCGGCGCAGCTCGGGCCAGCTGTAGCCGCGCTGCCGGTAGAAGGTGGTGCTGTTGGGGTTGTCGATGCGCAGGCGCAGTTCCAGCAGCTGGCCCAGGGCCATGCGGGTGGTGCACCGGGTGCCGGCATCGGCGTCGGTATAGATGATGCGCGGCAGGCTGGGTTCGTCGTGGGTGTCGCCCGAGCCGCAGGCGGCCAGCAGGGTGCCCAGCCCCAGGGCGCCCAGTGCCTGCAGGGCGTGGCGGCGGCTGGTCCGGTCCGGAATGCGTGTGTCATGCTTGTCCATCTGCTTATCTCCTTGGAACGTGAACGGAACACCGTGGTGCCGGCGTTTTCCGTTTGGGCGTGTCATGCCACCCGGTCCGTTTCCGTGACACCCCACTGGATGTATACGGATCGGAGACCGAATGATTCACTGCCTGATCAACGCCTGGCAGGCCCATGCGGTTTACGCATTGCGGTGTGTTTGCACAACGAAAAAAGGCCAAAAAATCCCGGTATAGACCATGATTTCTGGGGAGGAGGAAACGAAAAGTTGCATTTGTCCGTGGCCTGACGCAAGGGGAGGGGCGTGGCATGGCAGCATGCACGGCTGACTCACAGGGGGACGTGGCGGCCGTTCGCCCGTATCACCATGAAAGGAGATAGCGCATGAATGCAAAGAAACCTGCCCAGGGGGCCATTGATCCGGTGAAGGGTCTGAACATGATGAATCCGGCAAATGACTTGCACGCGGAAGACGCCGGGGCCTGCCGGCCTTCGGCAGCAGGGGCCGGCATGGGCCGGCGGCAATGGCTGGCCGGCACGGCCACGCTGGCCGTGGGAGCCCTGCTGGCTGGCTGCGGCCACGATCATGATGACGACGGTTTTCGCCGCGAGCGGGTCTATCTGGACGATACCGGCGCCGGCAGGGAGACCCGGCTGGTGGTCGGGCAGGCCATCGAGATCCGGCTGCCCATCGATCCGGCCACGGGCCAGACCACGGCCCATACCGGCAAGAGTTCGCCGGAGATGCGGCGCGACAGCGGGCCGGAACGCAAGGTCATCAATGGACAGACCTATGATGTCTGGGTGTTCGTGGCCGTGGTGGGTGGACACGCCACCATTTCGCTGGCCTATGAGCTGCCCGGCCAGATCCTGCGCGAGCTGAAGTATCCGGTGGACGTGCACTTCAACTGAGGGGATTCCCCGGCGGCCCTGGGGCCCCGTTCCGTGCGCTGGAGCGGGGCGCGGGGCGCAGAGACGGACGGGGCCGCACTCACACCGGGAGCAGGGTGGTGCGATGGCCGGAACCCAACCTGTTGCAGGCGTGCCACGGGTTTGCGCGCCTGGCGGCACTTCCCTGTTTTTCGGCGCTTTTGGCAACCGTTGACGAGGAGATGGACGAGGGTTTGCCGCATAATAGGGAAACCCCCAATCAGGGGAACTCCCGATCAGGGACCCCCCCCAACGCTGCACCGTCACCGGGTCGCGTGTCCGGCCCCGGGATCCGTCCATGCCCCTCGTCCTGCTGGTTCTCCTGCCCTGGCTTGGCAGCCTGTTCGCTGTCATGCTGCCGTCCAATGCGCGCAATGCGGAGTCGACGGCGGCCGGGCTGATCTCCCTGACGGCGCTGGTGCAGGCCGCGCTGTATTTTCCGGCCATCGCCCGGGGCGGGATCATCGAGCAGCGCATCAGCTGGCTGCCCAGTCTGGGGCTGGATCTGGTGCTGCGCATGGATGGTCTGGCCTGGCTGTTCACCATGCTGGTGCTGGGCATCGGTGCGCTGGTCGTACTGTATGCGCGCTATTACATGTCGCCGGCCGATCCGGTGCCGCGCTTCTTTGCCTTTCTGATGTCGTTCATGGGCGCCATGACCGGCGTCGTGCTGTCGGGCAATCTGGTCATGCTGGTGGTGTTCTGGGAGCTGACCAGCATCTATTCCTTTCTGCTGATCGGCTACTGGCACCATCGTGACGATGCCCGTCGTGGCGCACGGATGGCGCTGCTGGTCACCGGCGCCGGCGGTCTGGCCCTGTTTGCCGGCGTGCTGCTGATCGGCCACGTGGTGGGCAGCTACCAGCTGGCCGATGTGCTGGCCAGCGGCGATGCCATTCGCCGGCATGCGTTCTACCAGCCCATCCTGGCCTGCATCCTGCTGGGGGCGCTGACCAAGAGCGCCCAGTTTCCGTTTCTCTTCTGGCTGCCGCGGGCCATGGCGGCACCCACCCCGGTGTCGGCCTACCTGCATTCGGCCACGATGGTCAAGCTGGGCGTCTTTCTGCTGGCACGGTTGTGGCCGGTGCTCTCCGGCACGGAGGAATGGTTCTTCTGGGTGTCCGGGGCCGGCGCTGCCTCGCTGCTGGTGGGGGCCTTCCTCGCCATGTTCCAGACCGACCTGAAGGGGCTGCTGGCCTATTCGTCGATCAGCCATCTGGGGCTGATCACGCTGCTGCTGGGCATGAACAGCCGTACCGCCGCGGTGGCGGCGGTGTTTCACATCATCAACCACGCCACCTTCAAGGCATCGCTCTTCATGGCGGCGGGCATCGTCGATCACGAGACCGGCACCCGCGACATCCGCAAACTCTCGGGTCTTGCCCGGAAGATGCCGGTGACCGGGGCGCTGGCGCTGGTGGCCAGTGCGGCCATGGCGGGCGTGCCGTTGCTCAACGGCTTCCTCTCGAAGGAGATGTTCTTTGCGGCCACGCTGAGCCTGGAAACCTCGCGGCCCATCGACGTGATCCTGCCGGTGGTGGCCACGGTGGCCGCCATGTTCAGTGTGACCTATGCGCTGCGCTTTGCCGTGGATGTGTTCTTCGGCCGCCAGGCCACCGACCTGCCGCGCGAACCGCACGAGCCGGTGCACTGGATGCGGGTGCCGGTGGAGCTGCTGGTGGTGCTCTGTCTGGCGGTGGGGGTGCTGCCGGCCACGATCATCGGCCCCATCCTGAATACCGCTGCCGGGCCGGTGGTGGGTGGGCAGCTGCCGTCGTACAGCCTGGCCCTCTGGCATGGCTGGAACCTGCCGCTGGCCATGAGTCTGGCCGCCATGGCGGGCGGCACGCTGCTGTGGCTGCTGCTGCGCAGGCCCACCCGCACCTGCGACTACGCCGGTCCGCGCTGGCTGCGTCCCTTCGACGGGCAGGTGCTCTTCTCCCGGGGGCTGATCGCGCTGCGGCGGGCAGGCGCCTGGGGGCTGGTCCTTTTCGGTACCCGCCGTCTGCAGCAGCAGCTCTTTCTGATCGTGCTGGTCAGCGTGGTGCTGGTGGCCGCCAGCCTGTCGCTGCAGCGGCCGGAGGCCGGCACCCGGCCGACGCTGCCGGTGTCGCCCATCTTCCTGGGTCTGTGGACGCTGGGCGGCCTGTGTGCGGTGGGGGCCGCCTGGCAGGCCAAGTATCACCGGCTGGCGGCCCTGATGATGATGGCCGCCGCCGGGCTGGTCACCTGCATCACCTTCATCTGGTTCTCGGCGCCCGATCTGGCGCTCACCCAGCTGACGGTGGAGGTGGTGACCTCGGTGCTCTTCCTGCTGGGGCTGCGCTGGCTGCCACGCCGCATCGAGGACATGCCGGGCCACCGTCGCAGTCCGCCGCTGCTGGTGCGGATGCGCCGGAGCCGTGACCTGCTGCTGGCCACGGTGGTGGGGCTGGGCATGGCGCTGCTGTCGTGGGCGATGATGACGCGCCCGTTCGGCCAGAGCATCTCGCCGTTCTTCATCGAGAAGGCACTGCCCGAAGGGGGCGGGCGCAACGTGGTGAACGTGATGCTGGTGGACTTCCGCGGCTACGACACGCTGGGCGAGATCACCGTGCTGTCGGCCGTGGCGCTGACCGTCTATGCGCTGCTGCGGCGCTTCCGGCCGCCGGCAGAGGCGCGGGCGCTGCCGTCCCAGCAGCGGCTGCCGCCCGACATCGTCACCGATCTGGTCAACCCCCGCGCCGCGGCCGACACCGCGCTGGGCTACATGATGGTGCCTGCCGTGCTGGTGCGGCTGCTGCAGCCGCTGGCGCTGGTGGTGGCGGTGTACCTGCTGCTGCGCGGCCACAACCAGCCGGGCGGCGGCTTCATTGCCGGGCTGGTGGTGGCCATCGGCTTCATCCTGCAGTACATCGTGGCCGGTACGGCCTGGGTGGAGGCGCACATGAAGCTGCGGCCGCCGCGCTGGATTGCCTACGGGCTGCTCACCGCCATCTCGTGCGGGCTGGGCGCCTGGCTGTTCGGCTATCCGTTCCTGACCACCCATACCGGCCATCTGGACCTGGGCCTGCTGGGCGAGACCCATCTGCCCAGTGCCGCCATTTTCGATATCGGCGTGTTTGCCGTGGTGGTGGGCGCGACGATGCTGATCCTCACCGCCCTGTCGCACCAGTCGATCCGCCGTACCCGCCGGCCCGCCTCCGATGAGGCCGGGCAGATGGCCCCCGAGGGTGACGCGCGTCACCAGGGCGATGTCGAGACCCTGATCCAGCGGCCGGGGCCGGCCACGGTCACGGCGACGGTTCTGCGGCCGGGGGGCGCTGCCGCATCCCGGAACCCGTCGGTCCCGACCCGCCCCCCCGCCGTGGGTGGCGATACCGACACCCCCTGAAGGAGCACGAGATGGAAATGATTCTGGCCGGTGCCATCGGGGTGCTGTGCGGTTCGGGCGTCTGGCTGCTGCTGCGGCCGCGGACCTTTCAGGTGATCATGGGGCTGTCGCTGCTGTCCTATGGGGTCAACCTGTTCATCTTCAGCATGGGGCGGCTCACGCTCGACAGCGCGCCGGTGCTGGTGGAGGGCCAGCCGGCCACGCTCGATCACTATGCCGACCCGATGCCACAGGCGCTGGTGCTGACCGCCATCGTGATCGGCTTTGCCATGACCGCCATGTATCTGGTGGTGATGCTGGCGGCCCGCGGGCTGGCCGACACCGACCACGTCGACGGCAACCCGGACCTGGAGTGGTAAGCGATGATCGGCGTGATCTCTCCCCACCTGATCATTGCGCCGGTGCTGCTGCCAATGCTGACGGCCGCGCTGATGCTGGCGCTGGGCGACCAGAAGCGCGAGACCCTGGCCGGCATCAACGTGGGCGCCTGTCTGGTCAATCTGGCACTGGCCAGCCTGCTGACCTGGTCGGTGCATCATGGGGCCGCCCCGGCCTCGCCCGGGCAGCCGGCGGCCTCCATCGGCACGCTGGGCATCTACCTGCCGGCCAACTGGGAAGTGCCGTTCGGCATCGTGCTGGTGCTCGACCGCCTGTCGTCGGCCATGCTGCTGCTCACCGCCGTGATGGCCAGCGCTGCCATCGTCTTTGCCGTGGCGCGCTGGGAGCGGATCGGCGTGCACTTCCATCCGCTCTTCCAGATCCAGCTGATGGGCCTCAACGGCGCCTTCCTGACCGGTGACCTGTTCAACCTCTTCGTGTTCTTCGAGGTGCTGCTGGCGGCCTCCTACGGGCTGCTGCTGCATGCGCCCGGACGGCAGCGGGTGGGGGCGGGCCTGCATTACATTGCCATCAACCTGGTGGCTTCTTCGTTCTTCCTGGTCGGCGGGGCGATGCTCTATGGCGTCACCGGCACACTGAACATGGCCGACCTGGCCATCCGCATCCCGGCCGTGGCTGCCGGCGACCAGATGCTGCTGCACGCCGCGGTGGCCATCCTGGCCATGGCCTTCCTGACCAAGGCCGCCATCTGGCCAATGGGCTTCTGGCTGGTGCCGGCCTATTCGGCGGCCGGTGCACCCGTGGCGGCGCTCTTTGCCATCATGACCAAGGTGGGCATCTACGCCATCCTGCGGCTGTGGTCACTGGGCTTTTCCGGCGAACTGGGCATGCTGCGCTGGGGCTCGGAATGGCTGATCGGCGGCGGGCTGGCCACCATTGCCTTCGGCATGTTCGGGCTGCTGCAGACCCGGCAACTGGGGCGGATCACCGGCTTCGGCGTGCTGGTGACCTCCGGCACGCTGCTGGCCGCCATCGGCTTCAACCAGCCGCACGTCACCGGCGGGGCACTCTACTACCTGTTCAGCTCGACCATGGCCGCCGGCGCGATGTTCCTGCTGATCGAACTGATCGACCGCAGCCGGCTGCTGGAAACCGAGTTCCCCAACCCGGACGATGCCGACCCGGTGCCATTCTTCCTCGATGAGGTCGAACCGCCGCCCGACACCAACCTCGACGAACACCAGCTGGCGCTGACCGGCCGGGTCATTCCGGCGGCCGTGGCCTTCCTGGGCTTCTCGTTCATGGCCTGCACGCTGCTGCTCACCGGCATGCCGCCGCTGTCGGGCTTCATCGGCAAGTTCATGATCCTGTCCGGGCTGGTCAATCCGGTCAGCGGACCGATGCTCTCGACGCTGCCCGTCAGCGTCGCTGCCTGGCTGCTGCTGGCACTGGTCATTCTGGCCGGCCTGTCGGCACTGGTGGCACTGTCGCGCACCGGCATCCGCATGTTCTGGACGCCGCGCGACCGCCCCGTACCGCAGCTGAAGGTGCTCGAGTGCCTGCCGATCGGCATGCTGGTGCTGCTGTGCCTGCTGATCACCGTGCGGGCCGAACCGGTGGTCCGTTACCTGCAGGCCGCCGCCCTGGACCTGAAGGATCCACGTCCCTATGTGCAGGCCGTGCAGGGCAGCCGGCCGCTGCCGCCGCCGGACATCACCCATCGCATCCTGAAACAGGGCATTCCGGAACTGCGTGACGAGGAGATGGGGCCGGTGGCGTCGCCGGTGGATGCTAGGGTACGCGCGGCCCCCTCGGGCGCAGGCGCGGCGCCGTTGGGTACAAATGTGATGCCTGCGGGCAGGGAAGTGCCGCCTGCTGCCGCGGGCACGACGCCTGCAGGCAAGGGTGACGCCCCGGCCGGGAGAGACGCGCCATGAGAGGACTGATTCCTGCGCCCTGGCTGAGCCTGTCGCTGCTGACCCTGTGGCTGATCCTGAACGGCTCGGTGCATCCGGGCACGGTGGCGCTGGGCATCGCGGTGGCCCTGATGGTGCCGCTGATGACCCAGTCGCTGCGCCCGACGCGGGTGCGCATCCGCCGGCCCGGCGCCGTGCTGCGACTGACCTGGCGGGTGTTCATCGACGTGGTGCTGTCGAACTTCCAGGTGGCTTGGCGCGTCTGGCTGTACGGCAGCCATCCACCGCGGGTGCAGTGGGTGGTGATTCCGCTGCAGCTGAAGTCGCCGGCTGCGCTGGCGGCGCTGGCCGTGATTGCCGCCATCGTACCCGGTACCGTCTGGTCCGAACTGTCGATGGACCGCACCCGGCTGCTGTTCCATGTATTCCATGTACCGCCCGGCCAGGACTTCGCGGCCTGGTTCCGGGAGCGCTACGAGGTGCTGCTGATGGAGATCTTCGAATGAGCCTGTGGCTGTCGGGCACGCTCTTCTTCGCGCTGGGCTGCTTTCTGGCCGCCATGACGCTGGCCATCTGGCGCCTGTTCCGCGGGCCGACGGCGCAGGACCGGGTGATGGCGCTGGACTACTTCTACGTCAACGGCATGCTGATGATCCTGGCCAGCGGCATCGTCTACGCGTCGGACGCCTACTTCGAATCGGCACTGCTGATCTCGATGTTCGGCTTCGTGTCGTCATCGGCGCTGGCCAAGTTCCTGCTGCGTGGTGAGGTGATCGAATGATGGTGCCCGGATTTCCGCTGTGCGGCGAGGTGATCGAGTGAGGATGGTCCGCAGCGGGGGCATCAGATGCCGGTGTTTCCGTTCCTGCTGCGCAGTGAGGTCATCGAATGGAGGTGGTTGAATGAGCCAGATTCCCCTGTTTGGCGGAGCCCTGCCGGTCTGGGCCGACGTGCTGATCGGCGTGCTGCTGGTCATCAGCGGCTTTCTGTCGCTGACCGGCGCACTGGGGCTGGTGCGCATCCGCGAGTTCTTCACCCGCATGCATCCGCTGGCGCTCGCTTCCACGCTGGCTGTCTGGTGCCTGGGCGCAGCGCTTGTGCTGTTCTTCTCGCTCACCTACCAGACGCTGGTGCTGCGTGCCTGGCTGGTGGTGGTGTTCATGGCCATCACCGTGCCGGTGACCGTGGTGCTGCTGGCCCGGGCCGCGCTGTTCCGTCGCCGCGCCGCCGGCGAGGATGGCCTGCCGCCCACCTTTGCCGGGCCGGCACCCCGGCTGGTGCCGGCGCCAGTGGTAGAGAAGGAAGCAGACCCGGCCGATTGAGTCAGCGCTGACCGTACCGCAGCAGGTTCACGAAATCGGCCTGGCTCAGCCGGTGTTCCTCGCGCCGGGCGATCTGCCCGTTTTCGTAGTGATACAGCGCAAACGCCACCCAGCCGGCAGGGCTGGTACCGGTGTCGGGCGCTGCTTCGGGCGCATGAATCCGGGCTGTGTCTGTGTCAGGGGGCGTCTGTGCCACGGTCGTCTCCGCTTTACGGGGGCCTGTATCGTCGACTTCGTCGTCTGCCCGGATGGCTTCTTCCAGCGCCTCGGGCAGGGCACCTTCGTCGGGTTTGGCATCCAGCACCATCACCGAGCGGCGCAGCAGCGGCAGCGCCTCCTGCCAGGGCAGGGTGTGGACGATGGCCGGTTCGTGCATCAGCTGCCCGCGCGAGAATGCATAGGCCGGCGGATTGCCCTGCGTCCAGACCGTGCGCATCACCCGTTCGCCCGGCATCAGCTTGCGCCCCAGCTGTTTGGCCAGTGCCTCGTTGGCGGCGCGGTCCATGCGGGTGTCCAGACTGATGTCCAGCGGTGCCCGGAAGGCCTCGTGCACACCAAAGGCCCAGTCGCGGGCATGGCCATCGACGAAATCGGCGTTGAGGGTCTCGGTGCGGCGGGCTCGGCTCATGGCAACAGGGCAGAAGAAGGGACGAAAACCGAAGAGGACGGGCGATAGCCGGCGAAAATCTGCACGTTCGGCACGGCCGGCAGCACATGGTAGCCGGATATCGGTCGGCGGGGAAAATGGCCAGTGCACGGGTGGCACGGGGCGGGGTGCTTCGCCGATAATGGAGGCAGGCTTGGCCGCCGGGGCCAGTCTTTCAGTGTGTGTCATGGACGCCTTCGTTGCCGTGTAACGAGGCCATGACACGCGCTCAACGAACAGGGATCTCATGCATTACGAAATCGTGATCGTCGGTGGTGGCGCCGGCGGTCTGGAACTGGCGTCGCGGCTGGGGCGCGCCTTTGGCCGCCGGATCGGTCCGGAGCGGGTGCTGCTGGTGGACCGTTCGCACTTTCACATCTGGAAGCCCACGCTGCACGAAGTGGCCGCGGGCACGCTCAACCCGCAGCAGGAGGGGCTCTCCTACAGCATTCTCAGCCGCAACAATCACTTCAGCTTCATGCTGGGTGAGCTGGTAGCCTTCGATCCGGAGGGCAAGAAGCTCACGCTGGCCGCGCTGAAGGATGAGCACGGCGAGGAGATCATCCCCGAACGGACGATCAGCTTCGGCAACTGCGTGCTGGCCATGGGCAGTGGTTCCAATTTCTTCGGTACGCCCGGGGCAGCCGAACACGCCTTCGTGCTGGAAAACGCCCGTGATGCCCAGCACTTCCAGCAGCGCCTGCTGGCCCTGTTCGCGAAGGCGGCGTACTCGCAGGGCAAGCAGCTCGATGTGGTGATCGTGGGGGCTGGCGCCACGGGGGTGGAGCTGTCGGCCGAGCTGATGGAGGCCTATCACGAGATCCAGGGGGCCACCGGCTCCAAGCAGCATTTCCACATGCACATCACGCTGGTGGAGGGCGCGCCACGGGTGCTGGCCGGCTTGCCCGAGAAGGTGTCGCTGCAGGCCATGTATGCGCTGCGCGCCAAGCACATCACGGTGCTGACCGACACGAAGGTGCAGGCCATCCATGCCAACCGGGTGGAGACCAGCCGGGGTGAGCTGCCGGCCGACGTGATCGTCTGGGCGGCGGGCATCAAGGCGGCCGAGCGCAACCAGCGTTTCGGGCTGCCGGTCAACCGGCTGAACCAGTTCGAGGTCAATGACCGGCTGCAGGCGACGGTCGAGGGCGTCTATGCGATGGGCGACTGTTCGGCCTGTCCGTGGCACGACGGCAAGTTCGTGCCGGCGCGGGCGCAGGCGGCGCACCAGCAGGCCCGTTATCTGGCGCGGCGTTTCATGGCACTGTATGCGGGCAAGCCGTTCGACGATATCTTCGTGTACCGGGACTCGGGGTCACTGGTGTCGCTGGGGGACAACCAAGGGGTGGGCAACCTGATGGGCAGTCTGGCCGGGAAGAATTTCTTCATCGAGGGGCTGATTGCGAAGTACATGTACATGTCGCTGCACCTGATGCACCACAAGGTGATTCTGGGCTGGCGCAAGACGGCGCTGCTGGCGCTGGCGCGGATTTTCCAGACGCGGGTGTCGGGGCGGCTGAAGCTGCATTGAGGGGGCGGTGCGTCTTGCGGAAGACGGCTTTGTCGTGGGAGCGTGTTCCGTGAAAGACGACTTCGTTGCTGGACGCGCCGCGGACCGGTACGTCCCTGCGGCTCATACGCTCACTGAAGTTTTGTTGCCCACGACCTGCGTCGTGGTCAACAAACCTTCAGCGCTAAAACACTTTCCGACAACCGGGGCTGCGCCCCGCCTGTCAGAAAGTCGTTCACGCGTACCGCGAAATCGCCGCAGTGACGTCCCGCTCCGCGGCGCTTGGTGCCTTGCGGGAGGGGGTGGATGCGGGGCTGAGTTTTGAGCGTGTCTGACGCTTGGTCCTGGGCCCCCTTTGGGCGTGCAGGACGAGGCGGCAGGGCCGAAGAATCCTGGATGGCTTCAAGGCACTGCCAACGCAGTCATGCGCGCTCAAGGGGGGCCTCCGGGCTGGCCCCGAATCCGTGCGCTACCGGCGTTGTCCAGCTTGGCAAGGCGGCCAGCCTTGCCAAGCAGCGGGCCATTCAACAAGCGACCAACGGAGTGCTGAACAATCGGCAATTGAGCAAAGGGGGAGGGAGATGGCCCCTTCCTGTTGGATGAATTTTATATTGACCGAGGATGTGGAATGTCGACTGCTGATATGATATTTTCTACTTTGGTGGTGATGGTTGTTACATGGTTCCCCGTTTGGGCCGCCGAGCGTGAGATGGGGTTATGGAAATTTACAAAAATTGTTTTCTTGTCGGTGCTCTGTTTGTCAGAATTAGATTTTCTTGTATTTTCCGATGATGTAGAGTTTTTGAAAGGCGTTTTTGGAGGGCTTCTGATTGCGTTCCTTTCCCTGTTTGGTGCCTGGTTTATGTATTTTTGGCAAGATATGTTCAAGTGACGGTTGTGAGTTGATGATGTGTACTGGTTATCGGTTTCCTGAGCGGAACGTTTTCCTTGATAATCCGTAAAATTGAGGTTGATTCATGAGCATAGTTTCCTCTGCCTTTCTTGCATTCATCCAGCGCGAACAGCCGATTTCAAATTTTTCGGGTCTTCGCGGATCAGTGTGGGTGCAATCGGGCGTTTTCGGGTAGCGGGGGCAG
>ERZ772967.157-NODE-157-length-57352-cov-54.338150_pt1 | contig 57352 bp, 48 predicted proteins | sample MGYA00511677_ERZ772967 | MGnify/ENA primary metagenome ERZ772967 (study PRJEB29015, sample SAMEA2737931) | human oral metagenome | biome: human oral; feature: human-associated habitat; material: dental | place: China | collected 2146 ...
TGCCGGGGTTCCGCGACGACCACCTTCTGCCCGGCCAGGGCAACCAGGACTGCGCGGGCGTCCTGGCGCACCTGGCGGACACCGGCTTCGAGGGCCGCGGCGGCCAGGTCGTCGTCGAGGTCAAGGCGGGATCCATGACGGCCGCCGAGCGCCGCGAGGGCCTGACCAGCGCCCTGGCGTTCGCCCGCGAGCACCTCGAGGGGGAGGGGCGCACCGAGAACGTCCACGTCCCCGCTCCCACGCGCAGGCGCTACCGCACGGGCTGATGCGCCGCCGCGCCGCCGGCTCGGCTCAGCAGGGGCTCTCGAGCTCGCGGTGGGCGGCGGGCTCGAGCTGGAAGGTCGCGTGCTTGATGGGAACCGGGAAGTGCTCGGCTACGCACGTCTGGAGCATGTCCAGGATCGCCGCGGCGTGCCCGTCGCGCAGGCACTCGTCGCGCACGACGACGTGGGCGGTCAGCACCGGCAGGCCGGAGGCGATCGTCCAGGCGTGCAGGTCGTGGACGTCCTCGACGTGGTCGACGTCCAGGACGTGGCGGCGCACCTCGGCCAGGTCGAGGGTCTCGGGCGTGAAGTCCATCAGCACGCGTCCGGCCGAGCGCAGCAGGCTCAGCGCCCGCGGGAAGATGAGGGCGACGATGAGGAGCGATGCGATGGCGTCGGCGCGGGTCCATCCCGTGAGCGCGACGACGCCCGCGGCCACGATGACCCCGACCGAGCCGAGCGCGTCGTTGGCGACCTCCAGGAAGGCCGCGCGGGTATTGAGGCTCGACCCGCGGCCGCTCGCCAGGACGAGCATGGAGACGACGTTGGCGGCCAGGCCGATCACGCCCATGACGAGCATGCCGTCGGCCCCGATCTCGCCCGGCGCAAGGAGGTCGATGATCGCGCGCACGCCGACGACGATCCCGACGACGGCGAGCATCCCGGCCTGGAGGGCGGCGCCGATGACCTCGGCGCGCCGCATGCCCCAGGTCGAGCGGTCCGTGGGCGGGCGGGTGGACAGGTGCGCGGCCGTGAGCGCGATGACCAGGCCGATGGCGTCGGTGAGCATGTGACCGGCGTCCGCGAGCAGGGCGAGGGAGCCGGTGAGCAGGCCGGTGACGACCTCGGCGACGAGGACGGTGGAGGTCAGGGCGAGGACGAGGGCGAGCCGGCCCCGCGAGGCGCCGGCGGAGTGGTCGTGGGCGTGATGGGGACGGTGGTCGTGCGGGTCGTGCCGGCCATCGTGGTCGCGGTGGTCGGGGAGGGGGCGGTCGGCGGTGCTCATTCGATCTTCTCCGTCTCCTCCGGCTCATCGCCGGCGTTATCAGGGGCGACGGCGACCGCGCGGGCGAGGGTCCCGGCGGCGACGAGGACGGCGGTCAGCTCGTCGGCGTGCTCCAGGACGCTCACGCGGGCTCGGCCGTGGGCGTGCGTGGAGATGAGTCCGGCGCCGCGCAGGATGGCGAGGTGCTGGGAGACCGTCGACTGGGCCAGGCCCAGGTGCTCGGCGAGCTCGCCGACGCGGTGCTCGCCGCCGCGCAGGTGGGACAGGACGGCCAGACGCGTGGGATCCCCGAGGACGGACAGGACCGCCGCCTGGGCGGTGGCGTCGTGGACGGCGGAGGTGTCGTCGGTGATATCGGTGGGCAGGATCTCATGAATGATCGGCACCCACCGATGATATCGGTGGGTGCCGAAATGATGTCAAGAGGTGTCAGAATCCTCGTGATTCGCGTGCTGCTCGTGCTGCGCGGCTCAGCTCTCGATCAGGCCGTTCACCCAGGCCTCGACGTCATCGGCCGTGCGCGGGATCGCCGCGGTCAGGTACTCGGCGCGGCCGTCGGGGCGCATGACGACGTCGTCCTCGATCCGCACCCCCATGCCGCGCAGCTCGGCGGGGACCCGCAGGTCGTCCGCCCTGAAGTACAGGCCCGGCTCGATCGTGAAGACCATGCCCGGGACGAGCTCGGCGTCCATGGACATCTCGCGGCGCGCCTGGGCGCAGTCGTGCACGTCCAGGCCCAGGTGGTGGCTCGTGCCGTGCACCATCCAGCGCCGGTGGTACTGCCCCTCGGGGCCGAGGGAGTCGGCCGCCGTGACGCCGTCGGGCAGCAGCCCCCACTCCTCCAGCCGGGCGGCGATGACCTCCATGGCCGCGGCGTGCAGGTCCTTGAAGCGGCAGCCGGGCTCGTTGGCCCGGGCGAAGGCCGCGTCGGCGGCCTCGAGCACCGCCTCGTAGACGCGGCGCTGCTCGGCGGTGAATCGCCCGTCCACCGGGATCGTGCGGGTCACGTCGGCCGTGTAGAGGGAGTCGATCTCCACGCCGGCGTCCACCAGCACCAGCTCGCCGGGCTGGACGCGCCCGTTGTTGTCGATCCAGTGCAGGGTGTTGGCGTGGTCCCCGGCCGCGGCGATCGTGTCGTAGCCCAGGCCGTTGCCCTCCTCGCGGGCCCTGGCCCCGAAGGCCCCTTCGAGCACGCGCTCGCCGCGCCAGTGGCCCTTCGCGCGGGGGATGGAGCGGATGAGGTCGTCGAAGCCGGCCTTGGTGGCGTCCACCGCCTTGCGCATCTGGTCCACCTCCCAGGCGTCCTTGACCAGGCGCAGCTCACTGGTCGCCTCGGCCAGCGCGTCGTCGACCTGCTGGGCCTCCTGCCCGGCGGCCAGGCCGGCGCTGCGCCGCACCCGGTTGACCAGCGCGGTGACGGCCGCGTCGGCCTCGACGACCACTCGCAGGCCGACCCCGCCCGCGCCCGCGTCCTTGGCCAGGACGTCGGGCAGCGAGTCGATGTGGGCGCAGCGGATCCCGGTGGCGGCCTCGACCTCCTCGACGGAGGGGCGCACCCCCACCCACAGCTCGCCGTAGCGCGAGTCGGCGTAGAACTCCTCGCTCGTCCGCGAGGCGCGCGGACGGAAGTAGAGCACGGACTCGTGCGTGGGCTCGCCCGCGGCGATCCGCTGGCCCGGCACGGTGAGCGGCTCGAGGACGAGGACCGCGTCGGGCTCGAAGTCGGTGCCCGTGCCCGCCAGGTGGGCGAAGGCCGAATGGGGCCGGAAGCGGTAGTCGCAGTCGTTGTTGCGGGTCACCAGCGTCCCGGCGGGGATCACCAGGCGCTCGCCGGGGAAGAGCGCTCCCAGGGCGTTGCGGCGCGCCGCGGCCCACGGCGCGGCGTCGCTGCGCTCCGGCAGGTCGGAGGGGCGCGGGCCCCAGCCCGAGCCGATGAACTCCCGGAAGGCCTTGTTGGTGGGCCGGCGGGAGCGGTTGCCGCCGCGCTGGCTCAGCGGTTGACTCGTCGGCTGGTTCGAGGGCCGAACCGAGGGGCCGTCGGTCGGTCGGTCGGAGGGGCGGGCCGGGGACTGCGGGGCCGCGGCGGACTCGGGTGTGGATCCAGCAGCCGGTTCAGTGGCTGATTCAGTGGCTGATTCAGTGGCTGATTCAGTGGCTGATCCGGTGGCGGGCTCGGCGGCTCGCTCGCCGGCCGGCGCGGGGGCGACGGGGGAAGGACGGTTCGTCTCACTCATGACCGCATCCTCCCACCGGGCGGCCCCTCAGGCCGAGTGGGTCGGCTCCTCGGCCCGGGCACCCGGCCGACGGCGGGCCCGCGACAGCACGTCGGCCGCGGCGACGGACGCCGCCAGCGGGTGAAGGTCGGATTCCCGCGCCCCGGAGGTCACGAGACGGCAGACCTCTGCCAGCTCCCGGGCGAGCACGGGCGCGCCGTCGTCGGGCACCGACAGGTCCTCCTCGCCCTCCGGGCCCGTCAACCGGATGACGCGGGGCCACTGGGGGTCGTCGAAGCTCAGGACGCGGTGATCGGAGGTGATGCAGCTGCCGGTCCCGGTGGGCGAGGTCTTCGAGTGCAGGCAGACCACCTGCAGATCCGTGAGCAGGGCGGCCCCGTCCGCGGCGCAGGCGCCGGTGATCCGGTCGTAGTCGAGCACCACGACGCCGTGGGAGTCGGCCGCATCCGGCAGGTTCCGCCCCGCGGCGGTGATCCGGCTCGGCGTCCCGAACAGGTGGATGGCCAGCGACACCGGGTAGATGCCCAGGTCCATGAGGCTGCCGCCTCCCAGGGCCGGGTCGAAGGCGGGCGGCAGCTCTCCGGCGCGCAGGTGATCCATGCGGCTGGAGTACTGCTCCCTGATCAGCACCGCGCGGTGCGGGCCGCTCCCATCGGCGAGCAGCTCGGGCAGGGCACGACGGATCGCCGCGGTGCCCGGCTCGAAGGCGGTCAGCCATCCCTCCATGAGGAAGCGGTCGTGGCGACCGGCGGCGACGACCATCGCCTCCGCCTCGGCGGCGTCGAGTGCGAACGGCTTCTCCACCAGGACGTGGAAGCCGGCCTCGAGGGCGGCGATCGTCTGGGGGGCGTGCAGGGCGTTCGGGGAGCCGATGTAGACGACGTCGATGGGGGTGGGGCCATCGGGACGGCCCGCCGCGAGCATCTCCTCCAGCGTCGCGTACGACGCCCCGATGCCGTGCTCGGCGGCGAAGGCGGCCGCGCGCTCGGGGTGCGCCGAGGTCACGGCCACCACCCGGGCCTGCGGCACGACGGCGGCCGCCTGGAGGAACCACCGGGCGATGAAGCCGGCTCCCACGATCCCGAAGCGCACGATCGGCGGATCGGCCCCGGGGACCGCGGCGGTGCCGTCGGAGCGGGCGGACGCGATGGGAGTGAGAGAACTCATACCGGCATCGTCCCACACTCCGCTGCGCTCATGCCGGCGTTCGCCCCCGAATCGAGTCCGCGCGCCCGGGGGCCGCCCTCCCGCAGTCCTCCCGCACTGTCCATCCGCGCCCTCCCTACACTGTGCTCGTGAGCGCGCGCATCGATCCCCACACCCACTCCACCTGCTCGGACGGAACCGACACGCCCACGGAGCTCATGGCCGCGGCCGCGCGCGCGGGGCTCGACGTCGTCGGGCTGACCGACCACGACACGACGGCCGGGTGGGCCGAGGCCGCCGCGGCCGTGCCGCGGTGCGGCGTGACCCTGCTGCGGGGCACGGAGATCTCCTGCGCCGCCGATGGCGCCGTCCTCCACCTGCTCGCCTACCTCTTCGATCCCGAGGACGCGGCTCTGCGGGACGTCCTGGAGCACGCCCGCGCCTCGCGCGACGGCCGGGCCCGGCGCATGGTCGAGCGCCTCGCGGCCGACTACCCGATCACCTGGCAGGACGTCGTCGAGCAGGCCTCGCGGGAGGCCACCATCGGGCGGCCCCACATCGCGGACGCGCTCGTGTCCGCGGGCTGCTTCCCGGATCGCTCGGCCGCCTTCGCGGGTCCGCTGGCCACGGACTCGCCGTACTACGCGCCCCACTGGGCGCCGGATCCCGTCGAGGCCTGCGGGCTCGTGCGCGGCGCCGGGGGCGTGCCCGTCGCGGCCCACCCGCGCGCCGTCCGGCGGCAGCGCCGTCCCGTGCCCGACGAGACCTTCGCCGCCATGGCCGAGGCGGGGCTGGCCGCCCTCGAGGTCGACCATCGCGACCACGACGCCGCCGGACGCGAGGCGGCCCGCACCCTGGCACGCGCCCTCGGTCTGGGAATGTCCGGATCCTCCGATTACCATGGCACCGGCAAGCCCAATCGCCTGGGCGAGAACCTCATGGCGCCCGAGCTGCTCGACCGCGTCGTCGGCGAGGGCGCCCTGCCTCTTGTCACCGCCTGACCCGCTCCACCGGACATCCGCTCCCACGCCCATGCTCGACTCCCTCTTCAGCCTCAACCTGTTCGCCACGTCCTTCACGACGGTGCTCGTCATCCAGGACCCGCTCGGGGCCATCCCGATCTTCCTGTCGCTGACCAGCCGGCAGAGCACCGATGAGCGCAAGCGCTCGGCCAGGGAGGCCACCCTGGTCTCCCTGGCGGTGATCCTGGTCTTCGCGATCTTCGGGCGGTACATCCTGAAGTTCCTCGGCATCTCCGTGCCGGCCCTGCAGACCTCCGGCGGACTGCTGCTGCTGCTCGTGGCCCTCGAGCTGCTCACCGACAAGGCCGATGAGAGCCCCGACCCGGAGGCCGTGAGCACCAACGTCGCACTGGTGCCCCTGGGCACGCCCCTGCTGGCCGGACCGGGGGCCATCGTCGCGGCCATGGTGGCGGTCGAGTCCGCATCGGGCTCCATCGTGGGGTGGACGTCGGTGACCGCGGCCATGATCGCCACTCACGTCGTCATCTGGCTCACCCTGCGCTTCTCCGTGGCGCTGCATCGCTTCCTGGGCGACTCCGCGATCCGCGTCCTCACCCGGATCTTCGGTCTGCTGCTCGCGGCGATCGCGGTGCAGATGATCGCGGCCGGCGTCCTCGCGTTCATCGCCGACATGCTCTGAGAGCCGACATCGACATGCTCAGAGACACTCTCCGATAGTCCTGCGGGTCCCCACGGCCCCGGGCGCTCCGCGACCGGTCGTGCCCGATCGCGCCGGGGCGGGCTCCGGCGGGGTCGGCTCGGCTCAGTCCTCGCGAGGAGGGACGGGCCTGCCCCCGCGGGTGCGTTTGCGGGAGCGGCGGCGCCCGTCATGCGCCGTCGTCCCGCCGCGGCGCGCGCGGGCGCCGTCGAGCCACCGCGCGTCGTGATCGTCGTGCCCGTCGGAGCGGGAGGCCCTGCCGCCGCCGCCACTGCGCCCGGCGCGCGCGCCCCGCCCGCCCCTCGGTCGCCGCGATCCCTGCGAGCCGCGCTCGCGCCTGCCGGTCTCGCCCAGGTCCTCGATCTTCTCCGCGTCCAGTCCCGCCAGCACGCGCTTGGAGCGCGGCAGGGTGCCGGTCGCGTCATGGGCGATGCCCAGGTCGGTGTAGAGGTGGTCGCTGGTGTGATAGGTCTCCACCGGCTCCTCGACGGGCAGCCCCAGAGCCTTGGCGATCATCCTCCACCGGGGGATGTCGTCCCAGTCCACGAAGGTGACCGCCGTGCCCGAGTGGCCCGCGCGCCCGGTGCGGCCGATGCGGTGGACGTAGATCTTCTCGTCCTCCGGGCACTGGTAGTTGATGACGTGGGTGACGTCGTCGACGTCGATGCCGCGCGCCGCGACGTCGGTGGCGACGAGCACATCGACCTTGCCGTTGCGGAAGGCCCGCAGCGCCTGCTCGCGGGCCCCCTGGCCCAGGTCCCCGTGCAGGGCCGCCGTGGCGAAGCCGCGGGCGGACAGGTCCTCGGCGACGCGCGCGCAGGTGCGCTTGGTGCGCGCGAAGATGATGGTGCGCCCGCGTCCGTCCGCCTGGAGGATCCGCGCGACGACCTCCACCTTGTTCAGGGCGTGGGTGCGGTACACGACCTGTCGGACGGTCGTGACCGTCATGCCCTCGTCACCGGGGTCCTGGGCGCGGATGTGCGTCGGCTTGGTCATGTAGCGCCGTGCCAGGGCGACCACGGCGCCGGGCATGGTGGCGCTGAACAGCATGGTCTGCCGGTCGCTGCGCGTGCGGGCCAGGATCTTCTCGACGTCGGGCAGGAAGCCCAGGTCGAGCATCTCGTCGGCCTCGTCCAGCACGACGGTGGTCACGTGAGTCAGGTCCAGCACGTCGCGGTCCATGAGGTCGATGAGCCGGCCGGGCGTGCCCACGACGATCTCGGCGCCCCGCTCCAGGGCCTCGATCTGCGGCTCGTAGGCGCGCCCCCCGTAGACCTGCACGATGCGCACCGTGCGCCTGGCCGCCGCCATGGCCAGTTCCTCGGCGACCTGCTTGGCCAGCTCGCGGGTGGGCAGGACGATGAGCGCCTGCGGGGATCCCGACGCCGGATCCTCCTCCCAGCCGTCCTCGCCCGGGCCCAGGGTGTCCATGAGCAGGGGCAGGGCGAAGCCGAGCGTCTTCCCGGTGCCGGTCTTGGCCTGGCCGATGATGTCCTGGCCCTCCAGGGCCACGGGGAGCGCGAGCGCCTGGATGGGGAAGGGATGGGTGACGCCGTGCTCCGCCAGGGCGCTGCAGAGCTCCGGCTCCACCCCGAGGTCGGCGAAGGTCCTCCCGGTCAGATCGGCGTTGCCGTCCTCGTCGGTGATATCGGGAGTGGCCTCGTCCAGGACCGGGGCGTGGGCGCCGGAGGTGCGCAGGACGCCCGAGGCATCGGGGGCGTCATCGGGGACCGGTCCCTTCCGGGGGGCCCGCGCGGTCTGCGCGATGGGGGCCCCGAGCGCGCTCGGGGCGGCGGTGCTGTCGTCGGTCACGACGTTCCTTCCGGTCGGACCGCGCGTGCTCCCCGCGCGCACCGGCGCGGTCGGGCCTCGGCCCGCCGGGGGCGCGCGACATGGGGGCGCCGGGCGCTGCTGGGCACGGGCCCGGCGCGCCGAACTCCTTGCGGTCGCGGTGCGGCAGCCGATCGTGAATCGTGTCCCGCACCGAGCCGTAGGGCCTGCGGGACCAGGCTGCGGGACGACCGGTCAACCATGGACTCCGCCAGGCTAGCCCCTTGTCGCGTGATGCGCCGCCGGGACCGGGACTCGAGCGTCGTGGTGGTGGTCGAACTCACGCACTCGGGCGCGTCTCGTGCTCTCCCACTCACCGATGATCGTCGCCCGTCCGCCCCGCCGCGCTCCCGCGGGCCCGCCGCGCGCGACCCTACGCGCCCCGCGCCGGCGGCCTACGCTTGTTCTCATGACCAGCCCGATGCCCCCCTATCCGTCGTCGTCCCCCGCCTCCCACGTGCAGTCCGTCCTGGGCATGGCCGCATTCATGTGCTCCATCGCCTGCACGCGCTACGCCAAGGACGCCGACAAGGCCCCCTCGATGGGGCCGCGGGTGGAACTGCTGCGGATGAGCGCCGAGCGCGTGGCCGCCTTCGACGCCGTCAACGCCCTCGCCCGGGAGGCCGGGGTGGACGCCAGCGCCGGTGCCGAGCCCTTCATCGGCTCCCTCGGGGACTTCGACGAGCGACTGCGGCCGTTGGACTGGGAGGAGCGGCTGATCAAGACCTACCTCGCCTTCGGCCTGCTCCTGGACTTCTCCGAGGCGCTGGTGGACGCCCTGGACGAGCCGCTGCGCACAGCGGTGCTCGACGTGCTCGGGGCGGACCGCTTCGGCGCCATGGCCGCCACGGAGCTTCTCGACGACGTGGCCGGCGATCCCCAGCTCGCCGCCCGGCTCGGCCTGTGGGGACGACGGGTCGTGGGGGAGGAGATCGGCACCCTCCGGCGGATGCTGTCGGCGCATCCCGAGCTCCTGGGCGGCGGCGCCGATGCGGAGGCGCTGTACGAGGTCCTCTCGCAGGGGGCGACCAGCCGCATGCGCGGCCTGGGCCTGCGGGCCTGACCCCGGGCGGCATGATCGGGAGCCCCGGGGGCCGGGGCGCCGCCGGGACGGCCGGGGCTCCGCCGATCGCCGTCATCCGCGCGCTCTGACCGGCCCCTCGGTCCCTCGGCCCCGGCCGGCGGGGAGGAGAACCGGTGGCCGAGGAGCCCGGCCGGCCCCGGCCGGCTGCGGGGGAAGAAGAAGAGAGAAGAGAAGAAAGAGGAGCAAGGAGGTGCGCGCATGCGCACGATGTTCATCTTGCGCGGGGCGCCCGGCGCGGGCAAGTCGACTCTGATCCGCCGGCATCGGCTCGGCGATCTCGCCATCGGTCTGGACGACTTCCGACGCCTGTACTCCACTCCCTTCACGGACCTGGACGGCGTTCCCACCCTGTCCATGACCTTCGGCGCGGAGAAGCAGGTCGTGACGGCCTTCAGGGCCGCCGTCGCCAACCGGATCCGGCAGGGCGGCACCCTTCTGCTGGACTGCACCAACCCGACGCGCAAGAGCTACCGGGAGTTCGCCTCCCTGGCGCGGCGCTGCGGCTACGAGGTCCGCGTCATCGACGTCCAGGGCGAGCTCGACGACGCCGAGCTGGTCGAGCGCAACGAGTCCCGCTGCGGCGAGATCGGATACGTCGAGCCGCGCGTCGTGACGGACATCGCCGCCCGCGTGCGGGCCGGGGCGGGCTCGGTCGTCGAGCCCGTCGTGGGCATGGACGACGTGCGCCGCCTCAGCACCGTCGAGGAGATCGACGCCACCGGCTACGAGCGCCTCGTCATCATCGGCGACGTGCAGAGCTGCTCCGGGGCACTGGCCCGGGTCAAGGAGCGCTTCGGCGGCTGGGACCCCGCCACCCTGTTCGTCTTCGTCGGCGACCTGTTCGACCGGGGTCCCGACGCCGCGGGCGTCTTCGACCTCATCGCCGGTGAGACCGGCGAGGTGCCGGACAACGTCGTCCTCGTCGAGGGCAACCACGACGAGCACCTGCGCATGCTCTGCTCCGACGTGCGCGGCGGCAGCTGGCCGGACACGCGCGAGTCCCGTCGCCGGATCCTGGACTCGGGGCGGAGCAACGGGGACATCGAGGCGCTCCTGGCGCGCATGGTCCCGCTGGCCGGTCTGCGCTTCGCAGGCGAGCACGTCCTGGTCACCCATGCGGGCCTCGACCCGGCCACCATCGACCGGATCGTCACCGAGCGCGAGGATGGCCTCCTGGCCTGGGACCTCACGGAGGTCCCCATGCTCCAGCTCCTGCTCGGCTCCTCCTGGCGGTCCGCCACCTTCCAGGGGCGGTCCAGCTACGAGAGCGCCGTCGAGACCCGCCTGTCCCACCCGCGGATCCTCCAGGTCCACGGGCACCGCAACGGCACCCGCTCCGAGGAGCCGGGGCCCGCGCGGGCCGCGCCCAACGTCTACACCCTCGAGCACGGGGTCGAGCACGGCGGCCATCTCGCCGTCCTGCAGATCGACGCCGACGGCACGCGCACCCTTCACGCCTTCGAGGAGGATCACCCGGCGGTCGTCGGCGCGGCCGCCGACCCCACCAGCCTGGTGGCGCGCATGAGCGCCCACCCCGAGGTCCGCGTGCGCGAGGTGACGGGCCTGCCCGGCGTGCTCGCCTGCAACTTCTCCAGGCGGGCCTTCACCAAGCGCCTGTGGGACGAGACCAGCTGCAGGGCCCGCGGCCTGTTCCTGCGCGCCGCGGACGCCGCGGTCGTCGCCCGCGGCTACGACAAGTTCTTCAACATCGGCCAGGCCCCGGGCCCGGCCAGCGCGGAGGAGATCGTGCGCGTCGGCGTTGGACGGCCCCTGACCGCGCGCCGCAAGTGGAACGGCTACCTCGCCATCGTCAGCGTCATCGATGGTCGGCTGCGCGTCTTCTCCAAGTCCGGCGTCACACCCTTCTCCGAGCACGCGGAGGCCCTCCTGGTCGCTCACGTAGGAGATCGGGCCGACGAGCTCGCGGGGATCATCGCCGGGGCCGGAGTCTCGCTCACCTTCGAGGTCATCAGCCGCCGCGATCCCCACATCATCGACGAGGGCGATGACAAGGTCGTGCTGCTCGACGCCATCCGCAACCAGGAGGACATGGAACTGGTCGATGACCTGCGCCTGCGCCTGGCCGACGACTTCGGCTTCGTCTCCCCGGAGGTGGAGGTCCTGTCCGAGGCCGCGGACGACGGTGCGACGGCGGCGCTGGCAGCCCGGTCCCGCGTCGCCGAGGAGCGAGGGGAGGAGGGATTCGTCATCACCTACGCCGACGGCGCGATGGCCAAGTACAAGTCCCGGGTCTACAGCGAGATCAAGGCCTTCCGCTCCCAGCTGTCCCGTTACCTGGAGGGGGGCCGGGTGCGCGCGACGGGGCCGGGCGCCGGGCTCATGCGCACCTACCTCGACAGGGCCGCCGGCGAGGGCTCCGGCGGGGGGCTCGTCGGGGACTTCATGGTCGATGGCCTGATCGGGCCGGTGATCGACATCCCGGCACTGGTCGCCGCCATGTGAGAGCCCCGTGAGAGGACGACGGCGCCGCGCCCCGCTTTTCGCGGGGCGCGGCTGTGCTCATGCGCTCATATGCTCGTACGGCTCACACGCCGAAGCCGACGCGGCGCGGGGAGGCCTCCCCGACCTCGACGTAGGCGAGCGAGCCGGCCGGGATGAAGACCTTACGACCCTTGTCGTCGCTCAGTGTGACGTCCGCCTCGGCGGCGCCGGCCACCGCGGCGAGCACCTCCTCCTGCGAGACGGTGGTGTCGAGGCTCAGCTCGCGGGCGACGTGCTTGATGCCGATCGTGACCTGCATGATGACTCCTTCGTTCCTGCCGGCGGCGCGCCGCCGGTCGGTCGTTCCTGTCGTTCCTGGCCGTATTCCAGGGCGATCCTAGGGCGGGCCCGTCGCCCGCATCGCGGTCGGTGCGGGTTCGGCGCGGTGTTTCGCGTCGCGCGGACGGTGAGGAAGGCGACCGCGCGATCCGGTCGCTGATCGGCCGCTGATCGGTGGCCGGGGCCGGGACGTGGCCGTACGTGTCGCACCCCCGTGGTGTCATGGGACCATGCACGACGACGGCGCCCCGACTCGGGTCCGGCTCCTCCCCGCCCGGGAGGCGCCGCCCCTGCCCGCCCCGGACGCCTCCGGGCGCGCGGTCCTGGAGCGCGCCGCGGCGGGCGCCGACCTCGTGGTCCTCGGCGCGGCCGGCACGGGCAAGACCTCCCTGGCGCTGCGCCTGCTCTCAGACGCCGTCGCCGCCGGCCGCGACGCCCTCCTGCTCGCCCCCACCCGGGCCCGCGCCGACGCCCTGCGGCAGCGCTCCGCCCACCTGATGCGCGAGCGCGGCGTCGGGGACGGCGCGGTGAGGGTGCGCACGCCCGCCGGATACGCCTTCATGGTGCTCACCACCTTCCTCACGCGCCGCCGTGATCCGCTGCCCGCCCCGGTCCTGCTCGCCGGGGCCGAGGAGGACGCGGCGCTCGCCGATCTCATCGATCCCCGGCAGTGGCCGGGCCTGCCGCCCGAGGCCGTCGCCTCCCGGGCCTTCCGCACCGAGGTGCGCAACCTCCTGGCGCGCGCCGGGGAGCTGAAGGTGGACGCCGATCGCCTCGCCGCCCTGGGACGCGAGCTCGGGATCCCGGTCTGGGGCCCGGCCTCGGCCCTCCTGCGCACGTGGGACGCGCAGGGCAGGCCCACCGCCCGGCGGCGCTCGGAGACGCGCGGGCTGGACACCGCTCGCATCCAGGACCGCGCCGTCGAGGCCCTGGAGGACTGGGACGCCCCGGGCGTCCTCGATCGGCCCCCCGTGCCCGATCTGGTCGTGGTCGACGACTACCAGGACTGCACCGCCGCCACGGCGCGACTCCTGTCCGCCCTGGCCCGTCCCGACGCCGCCGGGCGCCGCGCCCGGGTCGTCGTGCTGGGGGACCCCGACGTCGCCGTCGAGACCTTCCGCGGCGGGGCCCCGAGCCTGCTCGTGGAGGCCGAGGACGACTCGGGCCTGGCCGCCGAGCGCCTGACCCTGGACGCCGTCCACCGGGGCACTCCCGCGCTGCACGCCGTGTGGAGGGATCAGGCCGGAAGGGTCCCGGTGACCGGCACCGCCTCCCACCGCGGGGCGCTGATGGCCGCGGCGCCGGGCGAGCCGGAGGCGCCGGTCGCCGGGGCGGATGAGGCGGACTCCGGGGGCCCGGGAGGAGCCGAGGTCGTCGTCGCCTCCTCGCCCGCCCAGGAGGCCGCGCATGTCGCCCGCATGCTGCGCGGCGAGCGCATCCACCGCTCCACGCCCTGGGACTCCATGGCCGTCATCGTGCGCTCGGCGGGGCGTGCCCAGGTCGTGGCCCGCGAGCTGCGCCGCCGCGGCGTGCCCCTGGCGACCACCGCACCGGCGGTGCTGCTGCGCGCCGAACCGGCCACCGGGGCGATTCTGGCGACCGCCCGGGCCGCGCTCGCCGGGCGCCTCGGCGGTGCGGACGCGCCGCCCGAGCGGCCCAGCGCCCTCGACCTGCTCACCAGCCCCCTGGTCGGCCTGAGCTCGCTGGATCTGCGACGCCTGCGCCGTCGTCTGCGCCTGGATCGCCCCGCCGAGGCCCTCCCCGATGAGAATCTGCTCGCCGCGCTGGACTCGCCCGGAGCCGCCTCGGCTCTGGCGGAGGGGCTCGCCCGGGAGCCCCTGGCGGAGCAGGCCGCGCGCCTGGCGGCCGCGGCGCGCATCGTGTCCGCGGCGCGCGCGGCCTGCGGGACCGGCGACGAGGATGAGACCGGCGGCAGCGGGACCGTCGACGGGGGACGGCCCGAGCGCATCGACGCGGAGGCGCTCCTGTGGGCGATCTGGGACGCCTCGGGGTGCGCCGAGCGGTGGCGCTCCACGGCCCTCGGGGCGGACTCGGATCCGCTCCTGGCCGAGGCCGCCGAACGGGACCTGGACACGGTCACCGCCCTGTTCAAGCGCGCCGAGGTGTGGGCCGAACGGCACCCGGGCGAGGACGCGTCCTCCTTCCTGGCCGAGCTCCTCGACGAGGTCCTCCCCTCCGACTCGGTCGCCCCGCAGGGGGTGCGCCCCGCCGGCGTCGCGATCCTCACGCCCGCCTCCGCGGCGGGCGACGAGTGGGACGTCGTCGCCGTCATGGGCGTGGGCCGGGACGCCTGGCCGGACCTGCGCCTGCGGGACACGATCACGCGCTCGGGCCTCCTCGTCGATGCCGTCACCGGCCGCCTGCCCGCGCCCCCGTCCGGTCGCGGCGGGGCCGCCGTCGACACCGCCGCCGCCCGCTCCCAGGTGCGCGCCGACGAGCGCCGCATGCTCCTGGCGGCGCTGACCCGTGCGAGACGGCGTCTCCTGGTCACCGCCGTCGCCGACGCCGACAACGCGCCCTCCGCGTTCCTCGTCGAGGTGGCCCGCGCCGCCCGCGTGCCCGTTCAGGACGCGGACGGCGACCCGGTCATCGCCCCGGACACCGGCGACCTCACCCTGCGGGGGCTGGTCGGAGAGCTGCGGCGCGCCGCCGTCTCCGGCCTGCTCCCCGGTGCCTCGCCCGCTGAGCGGGAGCGCGCGCGCTCCGCGGCGGCGCTCCTGGCCGAGCTGGGCCGCGACGGTCCCGGCCCCGGCGTGGCCGGCGCGCTGCCGGAGGACTGGGCCGGCATCGCCGCACCGACCTCGACGGCCCCGCTCGTCGGGCGGGACGACGCCGTGCGCATCAGCCCCTCCGACGTCGAGGCCATCGCCGCCTGCCCGCTGCGCTGGTTCCTGCTCCGCCAGGGCGGGGGCACCGGCCCGTCGACCCCGCAGACCCTGGGCCTGCTCGTCCACGACGTCGCCGAGCAGGCCCAGCGCGAGGGACTGCGCGGCGAGGCGCTCAGGGCCCGCTTCGAGGAGCGTCTGCCCGACCTCGCCTACCCCGACACCTGGCTCGGCGATCTCGCCGCCGACCACGCGAGGCAGCTCATCGACCGGCTCGACTCCTATCTGTCGGGCGTGTCCGGGCGCGTCGACGTCGAGAGGCGCGTCGATGTCCGGCTCGATCTGCCCGTCCCAGCCGGCGCCGGTGATGCCGCTGGCGCTGGTGATACTGCCGGCGCTCGCGGGAGCGTCGCGGTGCGGCTGCGCGGTCGGATCGACCGCATCGAGTACGTCGACGGCGCGCCGTCGTCCACCGGCGAGCAGGATCGGCCCGACGACCCCCTGCCCGACGGGCGCGGCGAGCGCGTCCGCCTCATCGATCTCAAGACCGGTGCGAGGAGGCCGAAGGACGAGGACGCCGCCCGCAACCCGCAGCTGGCCGCCTACCGTCTCGCCCTGGAGACCAAGGGGTACGTCGTCGCCGGTGGGGCGCTCGTCCTCCTCGGAGCGCCGCCGCTCAGGGACGGACTGACCATCCTGGCCCCCAAGGGCGCCGCGCTCGCCGACAGCCCCGACCCGCGGACCGGTCGGGACTGGGCGCGGGAGCTCGTCGCCTCCGCGGCGGCCGACGCCCGCGGCGCCCGGCTGACCGCCCGGACCGGGGCGCACTGCGCCCGCTGCATCGTCAGGGACTCCTGCCCGGCCGTCCCCGAGGGGAGGAGGACCGCATCATGAGCGCACCGACGCCCGACGGGCTCGCCGAGGCCCTCGGCCTGCCTCCGCCGACGCCCGAGCAGGCCCGCGTCATCGCGCACCCGCTCCGCCCCCTCCTCGTCGTCGCGGGCGCCGGTAGCGGCAAGACCGCCACCATGAGCCAGCGCGTCGTCCACCTCGTCGCCCGGGGCGAGGTCGCCGCCGACCAGGTCCTCGGCCTGACCTTCACCCGCAGGGCCACCGCCGAGCTGGCGCAGCGCGTCTCCGCCCGGCTCGGCCGACTCGCGGCCTCCGGCCTCGTCCCCGACCCGCAGGAGGCCCCCGAGCCCACCGTCGCCACCTACAACGCCTTCGCGGGCTCCCTCGTGCGTGACCATGGCCTGCGCGTGGGCGTCGACCCCGACTCCGCCCTCATCACCGAGGCCAGGGCGTGGCGGATCGTCGCCGACCTGCTCGAGGCCCGAACCGAGCCCCTGCCGGTCGACAGGCTCTCCACCGCGGTCAGGGCCGTCCTCGCTCTCGACTCCGCGCTGTCCGAGAACCTCCTCGACGTCGAGGAGGCCGCCTCCGGCCTTGAGGACCTCTCGGACCTGTTCGAGGGACTCTCCTCGGTGCGCGGGCTCAAGAGCCTCGTCGGCAGGGCGTCGACCGCCTCTCGTCAGCGGCTGGGCATGCTCCAGGTCGTCGCCGACTACCGCGAGCACAGGCACCGCCGCGGCCTGCTGTCCTTCGGGGACCAGATCGCGCTCGCCTGCCGCATCGCCGAGCGCGTCCCCGAGGTCGTCGAACAGGTGCGCGCCCGGTACCCGGCCGTTCTCCTCGATGAGTTCCAGGACACCTCAGTCGCCCAGGCGCGCCTCCTGTCCGCCCTCTTCGCGGACAGCGGGGTCACGGCCGTCGGCGACCCGAACCAGGCGATCTACGGGTGGCGCGGCGCCAGCGCCGACGCCCTCGACGACTTCCACCGCCGCTTCAACCCCGACGGCGCGGCCGCCGTGCGCTCGGGGGCGGTCGCGGCGGACGACCCCGCGGGCGCGCCCGTCCTGCCCCTGTCGACCGCCTGGCGCAGCGACCGGGCCGTCCTCGCGGCCGCCAACGCCGTCTCGGAGCCGCTGCGCCGCCACGTTCCGCGGGCGGGGGACGCCGAGGTCGAGCACGTTCCCGTGGAGGAGCTGCGCGCCCGACCCGCGTCGGCCGGACTCGCCGACGGGCACGTCCTGGGACTGCGCGTCGGCGACCCGCTCGCGGAGGCCGAGGCCGTCGCCGACTTCATGGCGGAGCGCTGGAGCGCCACGGCCGAGCTCGCGGTGCTCGGTCGCGTCCGCTCGGCCTTCCCGGTCGTCGCCGAGGCGCTGGAGGCGCGCGGCATCCCCTACGAGGTCGTCGGGCTGGGCGGAATGCTCTCGGTGCCCGAGGTCGCCGACGTGCGCGCCCTCATCACCGTGGCCGCCGATCCGGAGCGCGGGGACCGGCTCATGAGGCTGCTCACCGCCGCCCGCATCGGCGCTGCCGACCTGCGGGCGCTGAGCGACTACGCCGGGGCGATCGCGCGGGGGCCGTCCCCCGTCGGTGGCCCGGACGGTGCGCGCACCGCCGACGCGCCGGACGGGGAGAGGGGCGCGCCGCTGCTCGCCGAGGCGATCGAGGCGATCGCACGGCGCGCCGACGCCGCTACCGGGAGCGGAGTCGGCGTCGATGACCTCGGCGTCCCGGGCCTGACCGCGGCGGGCGCGCGCGCCGCCGACCGCGTCGCCCGGGCCGTGCGCCGGGTCCGCGCCGTCCTGGTGCTGCCGCCGGCGGAGGTCGTCATGGCCGCCGAGCAGGCCCTCGGACTCGATATCGAGCTGACGGCACGGGTCGGCGACCGCATGGGGCGCCGCGCCCTCGACGCCCTCCGGGCCACCGCCGAGCGCTACGCCGCGGACACGGAGGCCCCGGACGTCGCCGACTTCCTCGCCTGGCTCGACGACGCCGCCGAGCACGAGCGCGGTCTCGAGGCGCCCGAGCTCGAGCCGGAGCCCGGTGCCGTCCAGATCCTCACCGTCCACGCCGCCAAGGGCCTGGAGTGGGACCACGTCGCCGTCATCGGCATGGTCGAGGGCGTCCTCCCGAGCTACTCGACGTCTCCGGCGGACGACCTCAGCGTCAGGGACTGGGCGTGGATGACGAGGCTCGACGAGTTCCCCCACCCCCTGCGCGCCGATGCCGGCACGCTCCCGCCCTTCGAGCTCGGCGCGCTGGAGCCGCCGGACGTCGACAAGGACGAGGCGAAGGACCTGCTCGACTCCTACCGGCTCGCCCTGGGGCGGCACGGCCTGGCCGAGGAGCGCCGTCTCGCCTACGTGGCGATCACGCGGGCCCGCCACGACGTCCTCCTCGCCTCCAGCCACTTCGCTGGCGGGGCCGGCAGGAGCCGTCCCATGTCGCGCTTCCTGGCCGAGCTGCGGCGCCGCGAGCTGGTCGAGCCCTGGGGGGAGGGCTTCACCGAGCCGGCCCCCGACGCCGTCAACCGGCTGGCGGACCGCTCGATGACGGCCCAGTGGCCCGAGCCGGCCGCGGACGACGACGTCGCCCTGGCCCGTAGGCGGGCGGCGGACGCCGTCACCGCGTTCCTCGCGCCCTCCGCCACGGTCCCGGTCACGCCCCTCGATGTCTCCTCGGCGGAGGGCGGCGACGCGGCGTCCGAACCTCGGGGGGATCCCGTCGTGCGTCGTTGGCGCGAGGAGGCGGCCCTGCTCCTGGCGGAGCGGACCCGCAGTCGCGGGGAGTCCCCGGCCGTCCGGATGCCTCCGCACCTGCCCGCCACCAGGCTCGACGACCTGCGCGCGGACGGGGACCGCTTCGCCCTGGACCTGCGTCGCCCCCTGCCCCCGGAACCGCGCCCGGCGGGGCGGCTGGGCACCGTCTTCCACGAGGCCGTGGCCCTGCGTCTGAGCGGGCAGGGTCAGCTGCTGACCCTGGAGCAGGCGGGCGTGCCCACCTCGCTGACGCCCGGAGATCGCGAGCAACTCGACCGGTGGCTCCAGGTCGCCGAGAACCTGCCCCTGTTGGACGGCTATGCGCTCGACGGCACCGAGGTCGAGCTCGAGCTGGCGCTGGAGCCCGTCGCCCTGCGCTGCCGCCTCGACGCCGTCTTCCGGGGGCGCGACGGCACCTGGCTCATCATCGACTGGAAGACGGGAGGTCGACGGGTGCCCGTCGACCAGCTCAGCACCTACGTCCACGCCCTGGCCGCCTCCCGGGGCGTGGCGACCGGCGCCGTGCGCGCAGCCTACGTCTACGTGAACAGCCCCGGCGGGCGGGTCGACGAGCTCACCGCCGAGGACCTGCTGCCCCTGACCGAGATCGAGGCCGCTCTGCGGACGGAGACGTGAGCGAGAGGTGACGGCTCTCCGCGCTCCCGGGCGAGGCCGGGGGCGCATCGGCGGGCGGTGGCCCGGTACTCCCGGGCGCGGCGCGGTCCTGGAAGGCCAGGTGATGCATCGCGCCCGCTTGGCCCGGTGCTCCCGGGCGCGGCTCGGTCGTACGCCGGGCGTTCTCCTGGTCCCTCGTCGGAGTCGGGCTCGCCGTCATCCGGAGCTCGCGCGGTCGTACGTGGGCTCGCGCAGTCGTACCCTCCTGCGCCGGGTCGTACCTTGGGGAGGCTTTAAGGTACGACCGTGCGCGCTCGGGTACGACCGCGTGGATCTGGATACGACCGCGTGGTGATGAGTACGACCGCGCGCGGGGCTCTCGCAGCGTCGCGGCACTGGACGGCCCGACACCGATCGCGCGGGGACGGACCGGGCCCGATCGCTCCGGGAGACTCCGCACGGTCCCGCGGAGGCCGACAATGGATGCCAGGAGCGCTCGGGCGCCGCCCCCGTCGTCCCCGGACACGACGAGCCGGTTGACCTTGCCACTGTGACAACCCGGAAGGTGAATGCATGCCCGAGACACCCGTCCGACCGCGTTGGACCATCGGCCAGTTCTCCCGTATGACGCGCCTGAGCGCCAGGATGCTGCGGCACTACGACAGCCTGGGCCTCCTGCGCCCCGGCGAGGTCGATCCGTGGAGCGGCTACCGGTACTACTCGGACGTCGAGCTCGGTCCCGCCATGATGCTGCGCCGTCTGCGGGACGCGGGCCTGGGCCTGGACGACATAGCCCGGGTCCTGCCCGCCCTTCTCGCCGACGACGAGAGCCTCTGGAGGCCCGCGCTGGAACGGCATCTCGACCGCCTTGAGGCCGAGGCCGAGGCGCTCGGGCAGCGGCGCGAGCTGACGCTCGCCCTGCTCCGTCACCGAGAGGAAGAAGAGGAACCAGTCATGACAGCGTCAACCGCATCCGCCACGATCCTCACGATCCCGGCGCACACGATCGTCGCCCGGCGCGAGACCATTCCCACCTACGCCGACGAGGCCGCCCTGTTCGAGGAGTTCGAGGCCCAGCTCCACGAGGTCCTGGCCTCCACCGGTACAGCCCTGAGCGGAGAGCCGTGCGGCGCCACCTTCTACGAGGACGGGTACGTCGAGCGCGACGTCGATATCGAGGTCTGGGAGGTCGTCGCCTCCCCGGTCGAGGTCGTCCCTCCGCTGACCTGCCGCGCCGTGGAGGAGCGCACGGTCGCCATGGCCGAGCACGCGGGCTCGTACGAGAGTCTCTCGGAGACCTACACGGCGCTCCTGCGGGAGGTCGGCGAGCGCGGGCTCACGCCCTGCGGTCAGATGTTCGAGCGCTACCTCGTGGGTCCGATCCACAACCCCGATGCCACCACGTGGCGCACGCAGGTGTGCTGCCCGATCGTCGTCGGCTGACGTCCCTCGCGGGTCGGCGGGGCCGGCCGGGTGAGGTCGCCGGGCCGTGTCGATCGGCCGGGTCGGCCCGCTCGGGCTCCGTCGATCTGCTCGCCCGGCCCGGCCCGGCCCGCCCGTCGGGCGAGGGCGCCGGGGCCGACGGCAGCAGCCTCTTCGTCGTTCTGTCCTCATGCCCCGTCGGGCGAGGGCGCCGGGCCGTGAACCGGGCGCAGCGGCGTGACCCGCGCCGTGCCCCGCTCGGCGCGGGCGTCGTCGGCCTCCTCGTCGTCGGAGTCGGCGGCGTCGATGTCGTCGTCGAGCGCGACCATGGCGACCTCGTGGGTGATCGCCTCCGGCCCGGCGGGCACCCGCTCGCCCGGCACCGGGGCCAGGCGGGGCTCGCGCGGCTCGACGAGCGGCTCGTCGCCGACCTGGTCGGCCAGGTCGGCGAGCATGGTCACGGCGTCCTCGACGATCCCGTCCCGGCCGGCGCGCACCCCGTGCAGGAGCCACCGCGCCAGGCTCAGCTCGCTGACCAGCTCGGCGCGATCCCGCAGGTGCTTGTCGACGCCTTCGGTGCGCGCCAGGTCGTAGGCGCCCTCGATGGAGTCCAGGCAGTCGACCGGAACGGAGGCGTAGATCCAGGCCATGTCCTCCGCGGGGTCCCCGACGTGGGCCTGGCCGAGCCCGCGCATGGCGACGACCGCGCCGCCCGCCGTCAGGACGTTCTCCGCATCGAGGTCCCCGTGCACAACCACCGGTCGGAACCTCCACAGCGTGGGATCCTCCAGTGCGGACTCCCACCGGGACAGCAGCGCCGGGGGCACCCTCCCGGTCCCGGCGGCGTCGTCCATGAGGCTCAGCCAGCGGTCGCGGACCTCCTGGGAGTCGTAGACCGGCATGCCCGCCTCGGAGATGACGGAGGTCGGCAGCTCGTGGAGCTCGCCCAGGGCCCTGCCCACGCCGGCGGACAGACCGGGGCCCGGGTGCAGGGCGGAGACGTCCACCGGCCGACCCTCCAGATGGGTGCGGACCTGGATGTGGGCCTCCTCGCTGCGCACCGTCCCGGCCACGCGCGGCACGTTGAAGCTCAGACGGCCGTCGTCGACGATCCGCCCGATGCGCCGCAGCACCTCGGCCTCGGCGTCGAGGCCCGCGCCGGTGGTGTCGTCGTGGGCCTCGAGGACCTCCCAGTGACGGCCCCTGGTGTCGATCACGCCGACGACGTGGAGGGAGGCGGACTCCTCCTGGGGCAGGGCCAGGCGCGCCGGGTCGAGTCCGGGCACGGCGACGCCGGCCAGGGCGGCCAGCGCCAGCGGGGAGCGCTTGCGACGGGGCGCCGCGGAGGAGGCCGGGGCGGGCGCTGAGGACGGCGCAGCGGCGGGCGCGGCGGTAGGCGCGTCCTCCGCGCTCGGCGGTGCGGCGGGGTCGGACGGTCCGGTGGGCGGCTGCGACATGGCTCAACCGTAGGCGAGTAGCGGGTTATCGGGGTACTGCCGCGCCCTATTGCGACGGGTCGAGGTCCCCGTGTTATCCACAGGGCGCCGCCGGGGGCTGGCGCGGAGGGGAGAACGTGCTCTAGGCTCCGAATCGCGGAGCCGCCCGCCCGTCCGCGGTACCGCCACCCCGGTCGACCCTGATCGCATCTGATCGCGCAGCGGTCGCCTGGGTGGACCATCCCTGCCCACCCCTGACCCACAGCGAGGCCCGACCATGGATGCAGCGGCGCTGCTGCACGACGAGATCCGCGAGCTCGTCCGCCTGCGGGGCGTGGACCCGCTCACCGAGACCGCGGCGCTGGAGGCCCTCGTCGCCGAGGCCTCCGCCGACTACGTGACCCGCGCCGACGCCGGGCTCGTCCCGCCCCTGCGCGATCCCGACGACGCCCGGGCGCGGGCGGTCGATGCCCTGGCGGGGCTCGGCCCCCTGCAGCGCTACCTCGACGACGACTCGATCGAGGAGGTCTGGTGCAATGCGCCCGGGCGGGTCTTCGTGGCGCGCTCCGGCAGGCCGGAGCTGACGACGACGATTCTGGAGGACGAGGACCTGCGCGTGCTCGTCGAGCGCATGCTGCGGGTCTCGGGGCGCCGCCTCGACCTGTCCAGTCCCTTCGTAGACGCCCAGATGCCCGACGGCGAGCGCCTCCACGTCGTCATCCCGCCCATCACCGCCCGGCACTGGGCCGTCAACATCCGCAAGCACTCCTCGCGGGCCTGGCGCACGGCCGACCTCGTGCGCCTGGGCTCCCTGACGCCGCGGGTCGCCGCCTTCCTGGACGCCTCCGTCCAGGCGGGCCTCAACATCCTCGTCTCGGGCGCCACCCAGGCCGGCAAGACCACCATGGTCCGCGCGCTGGCCGGGGCCATCCCCGCGGGTCAGCGCGTGATCACCTGCGAGGAGGTCTTCGAGCTCTCCCTGCGCAACCGCGACTGCGTCGCCATGCAGACCCGGGCCGCCAACCTCGAGGGGGTCGGCGAGATCAGTCTGCGCCGTCTGGTCAAGGAGGCGCTGCGCATGCGTCCCGACCGCCTCCTGATCGGCGAGGTCCGCGAGGCCGAGGCGCTCGATCTTCTCATCGCCATGAACTCCGGGCTGCCCGCCATGAGCACCCTGCACGCGAACTCCGCGCGCGAGGCCGTCGTCAAGATCTGCACGCTCCCGCTGCTGGCGGGGGAGAACGTGTCGGCGGCCTTCGTGGTGCCCACGGTCGCCGGCGCCGTGGACCTCGTCGTCCATCTCGACCTCGACTCCAAGGGCCGCCGGCGCGTGCGCGAGGTCGCCGCCCTGTCCGGACGGGTCGAGAACGGCGTCGTCGAGCTGGCCGACGTCTTCCATCGCGAGTCCGGGGGCGGGCTCGTGCGCGGCCCCGGCGCTCCGCCGTCGCCCGATCGCTACGCCCGCGCCGGCCACAGCCTGGCGGAGCTCCTCGTCCCCGAGGGCAGCGGTCGTCGCGTGGGGGAGCGGGTCTGATGGGCGCGATCGCGGGACTCGCGGGCGGGATCGGCATGGTGCTGGTCTGGCTCGCCCTGACCACCGAGCCGCCCCAGTGGCGCTCCGAGCGGCAGCGCCGCCTCGCGGACCTCCTGGTCCAGGCCGGGGTCGGGCGCACCAGCCCGGCGGTGTTCGTCGCGGGCAGCGCGGCGCTGGGGGTCGTGGCCGCTCTGGGCTTCCTCGGCGTCTCCCGCGCCTGGTCCATCGCCATCGTCTTCGGGGCCATCGCCGCCGTCGCGCCCTACGTCGCGGTCTCCAGCCGGGCCCGCTCACGGCGCACCCGTCTGCGGGAGGTGTGGCCCGAGGCCGTCGACACCCTGGTGTCCGGGGTGCGCGCCGGCATGAGTCTGCCCGAGGCCCTGGGCAACCTCGGCGAGCGCGGTCCGGATGCGGTGCGCGAGCAGTTCCGCGCCTTCGCGGTCGATTACGCGGCCACGGCGCGCTTCGCCGTGTGCCTGGACCGGCTCAAGGCGCGCTTCGCGGACCCTGTCGCCGACCGGATCGTGGAGGCTCTCCGTCTGGCCCACGAGGTCGGTGGCAGCGAGCTGGGCGTTCTGCTGCGCTCCCTGTCGCACATGCTGCGCGAGGACCTGCGCACTCGCGGCGAGCTCGAGGCCCGTCAGTCCTGGACCGTCAACGGGGCCAGGGTCGCCGTGGCTGCGCCCTGGCTCGTCCTGGCGCTCCTGTCGACCCGCCCCCAGGCGGCCGCGGCCTATGCAACATCGACGGGCGCGCTGATCCTGGCCGTGGGGGCCGTGGCCAGCGTTCTGGCCTACCGCCTCATGCTGCGGCTCGGGCGCCTGCCCGAGGAGGAGCGGGTGCTGCGATGAACGTCTCCCTGGGCGCCCTCGCCGGTCTCATGGCGGCGTGCGGCCTGCTTCTCATCGTCTCGGCGTCACGACGCCGCCACCTCACCCTGGACGACCGGCTCGCCCCCTACACCTACGAGCAGCCCGCGACCTCGGGCCTGCTGAGCGCCACCGCGCCGGACGCCGACGGGCGCACGATCTCGCTCGTGCTGCTGGCGGCGATCGGCTCGGCGGGCCGTGTGCTCGAGGGCCTGGGGTCATCGGCGGAGTCGGTGCGGCGCCGGCTGCCGCGAGCGGGCAGCGCCCTGAGCTACGAGGGGTTCCGGCTCCAGCAGCTCCTGTGGGCCGTCTCGGCCTTCGCCGTCACGATCGGGGCCGGTCTGCTCGTCTCGATGGTGCGTCACGTGAGCGTGCCGCTGCTCGGCGTCGCGGCTCTCGTCGCCCTGGTCGGCGGCGCGGCCTGCCGCGACTGGTGGCTCAGCCAGGAGGTCGAGCGACGTCGGAGGCGCATCGAGGCCCAGCTGCCCGACGTCGTGGAGCTGCTCGCCCTCGTCGTCGGCGCCGGGCAGGGCCCCGTCGCCGCCATCGAGCGCGTCGTCGGGCTCGGAACCGGCGACCTGGTCGACGAGCTCTCCCTGACCCTGGCGGACGTGCGCAGCGGCGCGGTCCTGACCACCGCCCTGCTCCGCCTGGAGAGCCGCGTCGACTCCCTGCACGTGACGCGCCTGTCGGAGGCCATCGCCGTCGCCCTCGAACGGGGCACGCCGCTGACCGACGTCATGCGCGCCCAGGCCGCCGACGTGCGGGAGGCCTCCCGACGCGCCCTCATGGAGGAGGGCGGCAAGCGCGAGATCGCGCAGATGGTGCCGGTGGTCTTCCTCGTTCTGCCGATCACCGTCGTCTTCGCCCTGTTCCCCGGCCTGTTCGTCCTGCGCCTGGGGATCTGAGACCGCCGACGCCCCGCCCTCACCGACCGACCTCCCCGCCCTCCGCCCGCCCCGACCCCACCGTCCCGACCCGTCGTCCTCGTCCCGTCCAGATCCGCCTTCGACCAGATCCGCCCTTGAAAGGACAGTCAGATGATTCATCCCACCTCCTCCGCCCCCGCCGCCCGCCTGCGCGACGAACGCGGGGACGTCCCCGGCTGGGTGCTGGTCACCCTCATGACCGCGGGTCTGGTCGTCACCCTGTGGGCGGTGGCCGGGCCGGCGCTGACCCAGGTGTTCAACGATGCGATCGCCAAGGTCACCGGTGCCATCTGACGGCGGGGCCCGCGGACGTCCCGACCCGCGGGCCGCCGAGGCCGGCTCCGCCGTCGTGGACTTCGCGCTGGTGGGCGTGCTCGTGATCGCCGTGTCCGTCGCGCTCCTCCAGCTCGCCCTGGGCCTGCACGTGCGCAACATCCTGACCGACGCCGCCGGTGAGGGCGCCCGCAGGGCCGCTCTTGTCGGCGGCAGCGAGGCCGAGGCCGCGGCGCGCGTGTCCATGCTGGCCGATGCCGCGCTGGCGGACGGCTACGTCGAGGACGTGGCCGTGTCCCGGACCGCGATCGACGGCGTCCCGGTGGTGCGGGCCGAGGTGACGGCGCCCCTGCCGGTGCTGGGGCTGCTCGGACCCTCGGGCGCGCTGCGGGTGACCGGCCACGCCGTCGACGAGGCCGCGCTCGTGCGTCGGGCGAGCGGCGCCCGGGAGGAGCCATGAGCGGCGGCGAGGACGGCAACGCGCCCGTGGAGTTCGTCGGCTGGACGCTGCTGATGGTCGTTCCGCTCCTCTACCTGCTCGTGGCCCTCGCGAGGATCCAGGCGGCGTCCTTCGCCGTCGCCTCCGCCGCCGACGCCGCCGGCCGCGTCCTGGAGGTGGAGGAGGGCGACGGCGCCCTGACGCATGCCCGCGTCGCGGTCGGCCTGGCCCTGTCCGACCAGCGCATCGACGCCGATCCCGCGAGCGCCCTGAGCCTGACGTGCTCGGACGACGCGTGCGCCGCGGGCGTCGTGCGCGTCGAGGCCGGGGTCGATCTGCCGGTCCTGGGGGCGGCCGGCGTGGGCCGCGGCGTCGTCGTGCTCGACGCCGAGCGCGCCGTGACCCGGGCCGGGTCCGAGAAGTCCGGGAGGCTTGGGTGAGGCGCGGGCCGCGGCCTCCAGCGGGAGGGCCGGCGCCCCACGAGGGCGGTGCGGTGGGCAAGCAGTGCGATGGGCGAGTCGACGAGCGGGGAAGGCGACGGGTGCAGTCGGTGAGATGCGGCGGGGCGCGTGAGGGCCGCGGTGACGAGGGCCGCGGCGATGCGCATGAGGAGGGGCAGGTCCTGCTGCTGGGCGTCGGGGCGATCGCGGTGGTGGCCGCGCTCGTCCTGGTGGTGGCCAGTGCCACCGCCGTCCACCTGGACCTGAAGACCCTGACCTCGCTGGCCGACTCGGCGGCCGCGGCCGCCGTCGACGGCATGGACGAGGACGGCTACTTCGGGGGAGTCGAGGCCGGCGGCGCGCCCGGGCGCCTCACGGACGCGGGCGTGCGCGCGGCGGCGCTCGACGATCTCGGGACCCAGCCCGAGCGTCCGGAGTCGCTGCAGCTGCGTCAGGCGGTCAGCCCCGACGGCGTCACCGCCGTCGTCACGCTCACCGCCCGGTCTCGTCCGCCCTTCCTGCCGTGGGGCGTGATCCCGGCCCGGGGGTTCACCATCACCGCCACCGGCTCGGCGCGGGTCTCGACGGCGCCGTGAGGCGGCGGCGAGAGCACGATCCGACCGGGCCGTTGAAGAGCGGCCGCATATCTCCATATGGACCATATAGATGATCTGAACCGAGGTCGGTACTGTCGATCCCATGGACATCTCCGCTCATCGCATCGCCGTCCTCCTCGCCGTGCATCGCGCCGGAGGCGTTGTGGCGGCCGCGGATCTGCTCCGCCTCAGCCCGTCGGCGGTCAGCCAGCAGGTCCGTCTGCTGGAGAAGGAGGCGGGCGTGCGCGTGCTCGACCGCACGCCCACGGGCGCAGTCCTGACCGAGTCCGGCCGGGTCCTGGCCGAGACCGCCGAGCGCATCGAGTCCGAGCTGGCCACGGCCCGGCGGGAGCTCGCGCTCGTCGATGGCGACGTCCCCGCCGGCATCGTCCGCATCGGCTCCTTCGCCACGGCGATCCGGGCGCTCCTTTTGCCGCTGCTGCTCGCACTGGAGGAGTCGATGCCCGGCATCGAGGTGATCATCGAGGAGGTCGAGGAGCGCGCGGCCCTGGCGCAACTGCGGCAGGGGGCGCTCGACCTGGCCCTGCTCGAGCGCGATTCCCACACCCTGCCGGCGCCTCCGCGCGCCATGAACGACGTCCCCCTGCTGGACGAGTCATGGCTGGTGGTCGTCCCGCCCGGGCGGGCCGTCCCGAGCACGCTGGCCGACCTGGCGAGCGCCACCTGGATCGATCAGGATCCCTCGTCCGCCGGCGCGTTCGCGCTGGCCCGTCTCTCGCGTCGGCTGGGCGCGCCCCTGACCGTCCGCCACGTGGTCCACGACGACGACGTCGTCCTGGCGATGGTGGGCCAGGGCCTGGGCTACGCGCTCCTGCCCGAGCTGGCGGTGCACTCCGGCGCGGTCCCCGACGGCGTCGTCGTCTCCAGCCCGCCCGGCCTGGGCACCCGGCAGCTCGTCGTGCGCCACCGCGTCACCCGCACCGAGCCGACCAGCGCGGTGCGCGCGGTCCTGGAGGCGCTGCTGGCGCGCGCCCAGGCCCTCGAGCTGGGCTGAGCCGCGGGGGTCCGGCCGCCGCGGGGACTCTGCCGTAGACTCGCGGCGTGGCCACCGACTTCCCCGCCGAGATCGAACGACTCCGACACACCTACGCCTCCATCGCGGCGGTGACGGATCCCGAGGCGCTGCGGGCGCGCATCGCCTCCCTGTCCGAGAGGGCCGCCGCCCCGGACCTGTGGGACGATCCGGACGCCGCCCAGGCGGTCACCTCGGCGCTGTCGCACGCCCAGGCCGATCTGGGGCGCGTCGAGGAACTCGGGGGGCGTCTCGACGACCTCGAGGCCATGGTCGAGATGGCGGGGGAGGAGAGCGGCGAGGATGCCGATGAGCTGCTCGCCGAGGCCGAGTCGGACCTGGCCGCCATCGGCAAGGACCTGTCCGACCTGGAGATCCGCACACTGCTGAGCGGCGAGTACGACCAGCGCGACGCCGTCGTCACCATCCGGTCCGGGGCCGGCGGGGTGGACGCGGCCGACTTCGCCGAGATGCTCCTGCGCATGTACACCCGCTGGGCCGAGCGCCATGACTACCCCGTCAAGGTCCTCAACACCTCCTACGCCGAGGAGGCGGGCCTGAAGTCCGTCACTTTCGAGGTCCACGCCCCCTACGCCTACGGGACGCTCTCGGTGGAGGGCGGCACGCACCGGCTGGTGCGCATCAGCCCCTTCGACAACCAGGGGCGCCGGCAGACCTCCTTCGCGGCCGTCGAGGTCATCCCGCTCATCGAGTCCACCGACCACATCGACGTCCCGGAGACGGACATCCGCGTCGACGTCTTCCGCTCCTCGGGGCCCGGCGGGCAGTCCGTCAACACGACCGACTCCGCCGTGCGCATCACCCACATCCCCACCGGCCTGGTGGTCTCCATGCAGGACGAGAAGTCCCAGATCCAGAACCGAGCCGCCGCCATGCGCGTGCTCCAGTCGCGCCTGCTGCTGCTCAAGCAGCAGGAGGAGGACGCCAGGAAGAAGGAGCTCGCCGGGGACGTCAAGGCGTCCTGGGGCGACCAGATGCGCTCCTACGTCCTCAACCCCTACCAGATGGTCAAGGACCTGCGGACCAGCTTCGAGGTCGGCAACCCCGACTCGGTCTTCGACGGCGACATCGACGGCTTCATCGACGCCGGCATCCGCTGGCGCAGGCAGCAGGAGGGCGCCGGGGACTGATCGGCTGACGTCGAGGCTCCGGCGGCTGCGGGCCTGACGGCCGCCTCCTCCGGGCGGTTGGTCCTGTGTGCCTCGCCCATGAGGGGGGACCCCGGTATGTGTCAGGGGGTGCCCGTATTCATCCCTGAACAGTGGATGAGAGTGTTGTGGCGCGGGGCACCGCTTCCTAACGTCGGGAGTCATGAGCACCTCACCGGCTGAAGCACCTTCTCCTGACACCGCAACAGATCCTTCCTCGCCCCGGCGCCGGCTGCCCGGCCGCGGGGGAACGGCCCTGCGAGTCACGCTCGCAGTGCTTGTCATGTCTGCGGGCGACCTCCTGCTCGTTCCTCTGCTGCTTCTCGGTTTGCTCAAGAACCGCCCGGAAGACGCAGCGGAGGCGGTGATGGGAACCGTGGCGACGCTTGCGTCGTCCCTGCTCGTCCTGTTTCTGACCTGGTTGCTGGTGACTCGTCTGGATGGGGGGAGCCTGAGCGACCTGCGGCTGCGAGTCGATCGGCGGGCCCTGGCCTGGATGCTGGCCATGGTCGTGGTGGCCGCGGCCATCGCAGCGGTCGTGGGGGTCGTCGTGGACCTGCTCGGGGTCGAGCCGGCCGCCAGCGGGCTCACGGACATCTCCCTGCCCGCCATTGGGATCCTGCTCCTCAGTAGAGTGAATTCGGCGTTCCTGGTCCAGGGGTTCCCGGAGGAGCTCGTGTGGCGGGGCTGGCTCTTCAGGTCGCTGGGCGGCACTCGCCGGGCCGGTGCCATCTCGGTCATCGGCTTCACGCTGCTGCACATCATCTCCAACGGCGGGCAGGAGAACTGGGTAGAGCGTGTCCTGTACCTGGCGACGCCCTTCGGCTTCGCCGTCGCGGCGGTGGTGGTGGCGTGGGTGTCGGGCTCGACGTGGGCGGCCGTGGGTGTGCACGGGGGCCACCACATGGCCTCCCTGGTCCTGCTCGCCATGCGAACCGATGAGGGGCATCCCGTGGCCTGGGTGCTTGAGGGCGCCCTGTGGCTGGTGGTGGCCGGCGTGGTCCGGCTCCTGGCCCGACGCCGCATGCTGCCCTGCTCCACGGAGCGCGCGATATCGCTCTGATGGTGTGGTATCACGCGGGGAGGGGTGAGGAGGGGTTATGGCCAGTGCGGTGATTCGCGGGCTCTCGGAGGAGACACATGCGGTCCTCGAGGCGCGTGCGTGCCAGCACAAGCGCAGCACGGAGGCCGAGATCCGACAGATCTGTGCCGACGCGGTCGTCCCGATGCTCGAGCGGGGCCAGGCGCCCTGCTGTCGCCGTCTCCGTCCTGCTCCTTGTGCGCGCGAGTGCCGACGGCGTCACGATGCGGGCGGGTCCGAAGCCGGAAACGGCGTCGACCAGCCGGCGCAGCGGCGTTGCGGCCTGTACCCGGGGGAGGAAGACGGCCCCTTCGGGCCTCCTGTGTGTGATTGCGGCCTGCTGGAAAGCCTCGATGGCCGAGGGGTGTTGCGCGTGTGGTCGCGCAGCGTCCAGCCGGCCGTGCGCGGTCGATGACGGTGGCCGGGTACGGGTTCGTCCCGTCGGCCAGAGGCGGGTAGGAGGGGGCGCCTCCTACGTAGTGGGAGAATGTCGCTGAGGCATCCTGCGGTTGGGAGCCTGGGCCGTGATGTCGCGCTCGAGCGGGTCGGGGCACCTGGTGCCGGTCCGGTCCGGTACGGTGGTGCGCACCCGGCGCCGTCGCCGGTATCCGGTTGGCGTCTGCGGCGCGCATCAGTCGGGCGACCCGCTGACGGTTCACGCGCCCGCCCGCCTGCTCGGCGGTGCCGTTGAGGTCGGCGATCGGTCCTGGGCGAGCCCATGGCCGGGCCATCCTTGTGCAGGTACGCGTTATCGGCTCGGTCAGCGCCGCGTCAGCGGCTGCTCGCCGCTGACGGGCCGGTGCGTCGGCTCTCCAGGCGCAGGTGGGACGAGCAAGCCAGCTCGACCAGCCCGCGGCCGCTTGACCTCGCAGGCATCCCGGTGGTCCTCAACGAACCGGAGCACGGGTTCCGCCGGACCGTCTCCACCGGCGACACATGCTCGCCCGGCTGCTGGAGGATCCCACCGACTCCCCGGGCCGGGCTTGACTTCTCCGGGCCCGAAGCCCGGCATTGGCAGCCTCCAGACGGGCGATCGCCTCCGAGGTAGGTTCCTCCGCGCCACTCGGCTGGGACGAGCCGGGGGTGCTGGAGCGCAGCGGGCCGGCCACCGGCCCGCCGTGCCGTCGGCCCCGGTCCTGCGCCCGGTCCCCTACCGGGCTGGCCACCGGCGCAGCGTGCCGCGCACGACTCCCGGGTCCCGGGCGATCCCACGCACCCTCGCCCCCGGGAATCGTCTTGTGCAGGCCCACCGCCCGACACTGCAAGCTCCTCGGAACAGCTCGTCCCAGCCATGCCCAGATCACCCCGCCCTCCCCAACCCCGAAGACCGGAACCAGCGCACCCAAACAACAGGAACAAAACTCATTGTCACCGTGCGGGTCACGTCGCACCCGCATCAACATACCAGACCCGCTAGGTGTGCAGATTGAAGAGGTTGGTTAGGCGGGTGATGGGTGGGTGGTCTTGGGTAGTGGTGTGGGGTCGGTGGTGATTGTAGAGGTGCAGCCATGCGGGTAGAACTTGGCGGTGTTGGGTCTCGGAGTCGTAGTGGCGGGCGTAGGCCCAGCCGTCGGCCAGGGTACGGTGGACGGCCGAGGCCGCTACCCCGGTGCGGGCCGCGAGCTGGACGAGCCCCTCACGCAGGCGCTTGCGCAGCGAGACGATCCGCTTGACCACTGCCTTGGGTGTGCGGTGGGGGCGCGAGCGCGGGCGGCTGGAGCGGTCGGTCATGGGCCGGCCGGCCCTGTACCTGTCGACCCGGCGCTTGACGGTGGGCCAGGAGCACTGGAACCGGGCAGCGACCTCGCTGACGGGCCAGCCCTCCTCGACCACCAGGCGGGCGACCCTCACACGAGCACGCGGGGTCAGGGCCGCGTTAGCGTGGGACATCAGGAGAGCACCTTTCGAGTCTGGCTGACGGGAGCTGCAACCCCTCCACTCAACCAGCCCAAGGCGCTCTCCTCACCTCAAAGACTCGGGTCACACCCCCCCCAACCAACCCTCCCGACCAGTACACCTAAAGATCGACAACCACCCACAGAGTTCGCCGACACCCTGGCAGCCGGTGGCAGATCATCACATCACAACCAGATCACAGATCGTGATGCCGGGAAGCCTCTTCGCGTTGTCGTGTTATGATGACATCATCGTCAGAACCTTTTGACGGATGGCGTAGAGCGCCATCCGAAGGTTTTTGTCCCTGTCCAGCCTGGTTACTAGTCTCACGCACCACAACGCCCATCGCAGGCGCACGTCACCTGTCGTTGTGAATCGAATCTCTCTTTGTCCCTGACTCGGAGGTGCTCCCTTGAACGTTCCTGTGTCGTCTATGTTGTCCACATCGCCCGCAAGAAATGAGTTTCAAGACCACCTTCCGTTGGAGAGTCCGGGGAGTGCAGTAGTAGCTCAAGCCTCGCACACTGATCGTTACACAACATCCGTAACCTCAAGTTGGTCGCAGGCGTATGAAATTCTCGCCAAGGCGGTTGATGGCCGTACTGCATTCGTGGTCGCCGATACTACCGTAGATGCCTTGTTCGGAGACAAGTTGTGCGGCGCGTTGAATCGGCGCAGCATTGCCGTACAACGTTTTACCATGGATGCGGGCGAACGGTACAAATCCATTGGAACTGCCTTAAAGCTCATCGATTGGCTAGTTGCGGCCGGGATGAAGCGTCGTGACGTCATCATCGCGCTCGGCGGAGGAGTCGTCATTGACACGGTGGGTTGGGCGGCCAGCATTTTCATGCGTGGAGTCCCATACATCAATGTTCCGACGTCGCTGCTGGCTCAGGTGGACGCCGGGCTCGGAGGCAAGGTGGGGGTCAACCATGCTGAGGCGAAGAATCTTGTAGGTGGTTTTCATCAGCCGCAGGCGGTGGTCAGTCCTATCGAGGCTCTTCGAACCCTCCCTCCTAGGCACGTCACTAACGGACTGAGTGAGGTGTTGAAGAAGGCTGTTATTGCTTCTCCAGAGTTATTCAACCTTATGGAGGCCCAGGCTCGTGAACTGGTCGATGGTGACCAGGATCTGCTTTTGCGCATCGTTTACGCGGCGACGCAGATTAAGACGACCTTGATCTACCGCGATCCTTTCGAGGAATGCCTTGAACGTCCGCTGAATTACGGGCACACTGTCGGTCATGCAATCGAGACTGCTACGAGTTACGGCCCGCTGCTCCACGGAGAGTGTGTCGCCATTGGCATGGCGGCCGCGGTGGAACTTGCACGTCATCGGGGCCTGCTTCTTCCCGCTGTCGCCGATCGAATGCTCCGTGTTCAACAATCGTTAGGACTGCCTTTATCAATGTCTGACGCCGGGGTTGAGGTGAGTTTTGATGACGTGATATCCGCTTTGGAGAAAATTCGTGCAGTCCGTGGTGGTAAGCTGCGTTTCGTGCTCCCTGTGGATGTCGGGACGGTTGAAATCCGTAATGACGTCAGCAAAGCTGAGATTGACTGGTTGCTGACAAAAATAGGTGCGACCTACAAAAAGCCATCATGACCTTCACAACTATGATGGCTGCGGCTCCCGTCGGGCAGGCACGCGTGTTGTGCCTGGGTGCCGGGATGCTGGGCGGAAGAATCAGCCGGGTCCTGACCCAAACCGGACACGAGGTGCATATCGTGTCGCGTACCGGTCAGAGTCGTCGCCAAAATCACCACCGGGCTGATCTAGCTACTATCACTGGTCGGGCCACTGTCATCGATTTGGTGAATCGAATGAAACCAGACCGCTTGATCCTGGTGCACGGACCCTCTGATGTCAGTTGGTTCGAGGAGCATGAGGAGGAGGCTCGCAATACTCACGTCGAGATTTGCAGACTGCTCGCTGACACTCCTTGTCTACTGGTGTCCACCGATAACGTATTCGACGGCGACTGTGGGCTGCGCCGTGACGATGAGCGTCCCGACCCGAGCAACGCCTATGGTCGAGTGAAGTTCGCGGCTGAGCAGGCGCTGTGCAATAGTCGCGGTCATCGCGAACATATGGTGCTACGAGTCAGTTTAGTCTACCATGAGGACGGGAGCGGGCGAGCTGACTTTGTGCAGACTTGCCTGCGGCGGGCACACGAGGGGAAGCCGTTTAAAGTACCCTGCGATCAGTTTCTAACACCTGTTCATGTAGATGATGTGGCAGTTGTGTGCGCCGCACTGATCCAAGCTGGGTCTGCCAGATATTCCGGGGAGAAAAACCGACTCAGGAACCTATCGACATGGCATCTTGCTGGACCTGAAGAACTCAGCCGCGAGCAGATCGCCCGTCGTGTCTATCGATCGGTAGGAGCCAATCCGTCACTGGTCGTTGGCGTGCCTCGTGATCAGACGCGGTGGGCTTGTCGACCAACCTATTCCAGTCTCCAATCGTCAGACTTCTCTCACTTACCGGGACTTGCCGCATGGCGACCCAGGGATATTGACGCGGGTCTTGAGCAGATGAAAATCCAACGGCTTGCGATGTCGAAGGAAGCGCAATGAACAGCAATATTACCGGTCAGTGGAACGTCATAGACGCCGGCGGAACGCGGACGCTCCTTGTTAGTTCTGGTCAGCATCAACAGTTCAACAGCATCAACCCGGCCTCCGTTGGGCAGGAACAGGCCATGAGGGTACTCGATGAGGTATTTGCTGCCATTGCTGCTGATGGGGCAGAGGACGCGCCGACGCTGCTCGCCAGCGCCTCGTTGGATGAGTACCCTCGACAATCCACCGTTCAGATGATCGGGTACTCGGCCTGCAGAGCAGGGTTGCGACGTCCGCTCGTGTGCGTCGACGACGTCACAGCGCTGCTCCTGGTGGGCATGCTGAGTGAGGGCCCAGGACTCGCTCCGGCTACCGCAGTCGTGGTGGGAACAGGAAGCGCGGCCCGGGCCTGCCGACCCGACGGATTACCTGTCACAGTCGGGTCGCGTGAATACCTGGCCAGTGACGAGGGCAGTGCTTTCGCCATAGGAGCGGCCGGACTTCGAGCTGGTGTCCGTGCAACGGACGGACGTGGCCGTTCCACAGCGCTGGTCGACGCTCTATCCGAAAGATCGGGAAAAAGCTTGGACAGGCTCGCGCGGGAGTTAGCAAGTACGCCATTTCCCAAGGCCAAGGTGGCAGCGCTGGCGCTCATCGTCACTGAGTGCTGGGCGGCTGGGGATGAGGTGTCTACCCAGATCGTGCGCGGAGCGATAAATGATCTTGTCGAGGCGGCCTGGGTCGCAGCCGATAAAGCCGGGGTTCTGGGAACCGAGGTGGTGCTGGCTGGCGGCGTCCTAAGCGGTTGCCCGGCTTTCCGTAAAGCCTTGGCAGCCAAGCTCGATCGATACGGACTAGGACGCTCGCGGTTAGTTTCGCAAACTGCTCCTGCGCTCTCCCATCTGCTGTGCAATGAAAATCTACCGTGCCCCACAACCTGGTGGAACCAGGTTGTCGTTCGAACGAGCGGTTGCGCATGAGGCCCGGTATTTGCCTAGCAGCTTTCGGCGACAGGACTCTTCCTGAGGCCGTGGCGGCGGTGCGCGCTCTCGGCATCGAGGTGATTGACTTGCCTACCGACAGCACAATGCATCTGCTGCAACTCGGACGTGATATCCAAGCGATTGCTGACGTCGTACATCGCGCCCTCAAAGACTCGGGACTGAAGATAGGTTGCGTATCCAACAGTCGAGACACTCAACGATTTCTGGGGCCCGCGGGGGTACGGACTCAACTGCACCATCCCTGGGCGACCAAACCTGACCGTAACGCTGCGTTCTCAGCCGCCATCGCCACAATTGACCTAGCTGCTGAACTCGGCTGTGGGTGGGCCCGCTTGCACTTCGGCTGTCCTGATTTTTCGCGGTGGCTCACCTGGAATGGAATGGATGATACCAGATGGAGCGATAACGTGACTCTGTTCGTGGAGGCCACACAACCCATTCTGCAACACGCCTATGATCGCGGAGTAATGGTGCTCCTAGAACCGCATCCTAAGCAGGTGCTGTACGACCCGATGAGTACCCGTGCGGTGCTCCGGGCTCTTCCTGATTCAGCCCCCGTGAAGTTGTGCCTGGATGTCGCTAACGTTGCCGCACTCGGGTTTTCTCCTGTATCATTGACCCGTGGCTGGGGCGAGGCCCTGGCTGCCGTCCATGTCAAAGATCTCCAGACGTGGCCCGAGGCCTCCGCTCCCGTGGGCGCTGGTTGGTGCCGTTACGGGCCAGGGCCTGCGATTCGCTTCCGAGCCTTGGGAACGGGCGACTTGCCATGGGCTCAAATCCTTGACGCACTGGTTGATGAAGGTTTCGACGGGATCATTTACCTCGAGAATGAGGATGCCACCCGCCCCCGGGCGACAGCGCTTCGTGATAGTGCTGCCCGGCTTCGCCAACTCGTCCCTACACAACGTCCGGAGGGTAGAACATGGTAACTCAACTCGCTATCGAACCTGAGCCTCGGGCTACTGACTTTCGTCACGGCCGGCTCTACCTGACTTTTCGTTGTAACTCTCGCTGCGGCTACTGCAACGTGTGGCAGGATCCCATTTTTTCTGGCCAGGCTGAGATGTCCACTCGACAGGTGCAGGAGTCGCTGGAGCAAATGCATACTCTGGGCATCCATTACGTGGATTTTACTGGCGGTGAACCAAGTTTGCATAACTCCTTGGTCGCCGGTGTGCGACACGCGGCGTCCCTGGGCATGGCGACGGAAGTTACGACCAACGCGATCCGGCCGATTCGTCACTTGGACAAGATGGTCGACAGCCTCTCCGTCATGAACGTGTCCTTGGACACTCTCAGTGCTAAGCGATACCATGCCATTCGCGGAGTCAATACGGTGAACAGGACCAAGAATTATCTGGTTGAGCTGCGTCAGCACTACCCTGAATTATCTGTTCGAATTATCTGCACTATTTCGTCGGAAAATATCAGTGATGTCGATGACCTCATGGGTTTTGCCGCTGATCTACGTGTGCCTGTCGTTTTGAATCCGATATTTGAGTATTTTGACGGCCAAGGAACTGTGCGCGACCCGCAGCGCACTGCCCGTACGGTAATGCTTGGTCTGCCATCGGTCAGGAAGCCGCCCTCGAGCCCTGATTCGCTTGTATCGACGCTCCCGGCGCTGCAAAGCACTGAGAATAATGGACAGGAGGATACACGCCGCGAAGTCTCCCGTCGGATGGGCGTGCCATGGGCGCGGGTTAGCCTTGACGTGCTCGGGCTCTTGGATACGCGGACTTCCGAACGCTCCACGAACTGCGGTGCCGGTCGGCGCATCCTTACCATAGGTCCGGAGGGGCAAATTCTTATGCCCTGCTACCACGCCTGGAATGATTCGCTGCCATGGGAGCTGCCTTACACTGACCTTGTCCAATCTGCCAAGTATCGGTCTAGCGTCGCAAAAATCGGCCGCATGTCAGAATGTCGCAGTTGCACTGTTGCGCCGTATCTCGGCCTTGAGCGTAGCTACCACGGAACGCCCCAGTTTCTTCTCCAGTCCTTTTCCAGCGAATGGGCTAAGACGCAGGCGATTCTCGATGACGGAGACGTGTCTTACCCTGCAACTCGGGGCCTGGTCGATCGGCTCCTTTCCAGTTTCCGCCAGTTGACATTGCGCGAAGGTACCGAAGGCCTGTTGTACTACGTCGATGCCATTGAAGGCAGGGGTGCCATTACTGATCTGGGCGTTGGAACCGTTCCGGCGACTGAGTTGTTGTCCGACCACGCAGGCGAAGACATGTGGCGTGTCCAACGCACCCCGCACCGACTTGCAAGGATGCTTTACACGACTGTGGTTCCCGAGTTGCTTGCCGAGCGTGTTCGTTCCGCGAGTACGGAATGTCTGGCTGCCCAGGCGTTGGAAATTCTTCCGGATCTGTGGGAGGTGATGATGGCATTGCTGGCGTGGACCGATCGTGCCCGGGCGCACGCACCAGCGAATGCTCTGCGCACTTGGGCGGATGAAAATGCTAACGTGCTAGATGGCGGAGATCCGCAAGTGAACGCCCAAATCACCGATCTCGCTCGTCTGGCGGAGCAATGCTTAGGTACTGCGGTGCGTCCGGCTAGGGGATGGCATTCCGAGCGTCTTCTGGTGAATAAAGTACTGTGTCTTGATTCGCTGCGGCCCGTGATACCGGTGACCTGGGATCTGCCCGATCAGGATCTGCTCCTACGTGCCGCAGGCGGAAATGTACCGGCCCTCACGAACCTTGCTACTTCCGTCGAAGGGCTGGCTAGCACGGGAGATGGTGGTGAGCTGCGTAAACTGCTGGCCACTTGGAAGCGAACTGTTGACCGCACCATCGGAGGGCATCGGGCACAGCCTCTGCAAGATACCCTTCTTCGCACGGAGTTGGCGATCCTCGGATGAAGACTATACAGACCGTACAAGATGAGGCTGGCGAGAGTTCTTTTACTGGCATCGAGTGGGTGAGTGGTTGCGGGTCGATGCTGCGCGACACCCATGGACGGGAACATTTTGACCTGGGATCCGGAATTTTTACACAGTCGCTGGGGCATTGCCACCCGGCTGTGGTGAACGCCGTAGTTGCGCAAGCCCGGGAGTTGGAGAACGTCCATGACGGACGGCAGGCTGTGCGTCGTAGGGCGGCTACAGCTTTGGCCGCTCTGCTACCCCGTCGACTACGCCCTTCCGCATTCCTCAATACAGGGTCAGAGGCCGTCGAGGCGGCCCTGCGCATCGCTAGGAGAGCGACTTCGCGCGTTGGGGGAGTGACCCGGGTGGCTGGCCTGCGTAGAGGATTTCATGGTAAAACTCGAGGTAGTCGAGAGATCGTGTCGTGGGACACTCCAGGTGAAGCAGCGGCTCCTTCTCTACTTGGGTATTCGCCATATTGCTACCGCTGTCCGTTCAAAGCTACGTATCCTGGCTGCAATCTGCTTTGTGCTGAACTCACCGTCAAGCAAATCATTAAGCGTCATGACGTCGGTGTCTTGGTTGCCGAACCTGTGCTGGGTGCCGGAGGATGCATTGTTCCTCCTTCAGGATACTGGGAGACCATTACAGCGGGGTGCCGCGCGCATGACGTGGTACTGGTGGCCGACGAGGTACTGACGGGGGGAGGGCGCACAGGGCAGTTTCTCGCCTCCGAACAGCTTGGCATGGGTGCTGACATCGTGACTCTGGCCAAAGGGCTTGCATCGGGATATCCCATCTCTGCTATCGCAGTTACCGGAAACCTAGCTGATTCGGCCCTGTGGGAGTCGGCGGGCGGCGCAAGTTCGAGTTACTCAGGATCGGGGGTACCTCTCGCTGCGGCTGCCGCGACCATGGAAGAACTTTACGCTGGTCGTATCGAAATGTCGCGCGACCTGCACAGTGTATTCATCGATGCGCTTGAGACCATGGCCGAGATTTCAATCATTGGCGATGTGCGCCACCTGGGCCTGTTTGGAGCGCTTGAGTTCGTCAGACCCGGCAGCGACGTCCCAGCACCGGAACTTGCTCGTGCCGTAGTGAAGCAGGCGGCTCGCCGTCAGGTACGGATCATTCCCGGCGACCATGTTGTGCGGCTAGCCCCGCCGTTGACCAGCACATCTTCCGCGCTTCGCGTGGCTATGAATGCTGTTGACCAAGCGGTTCGCGAAGTCGCAGCGGAGGTGGCTTCATGATTAGTGTAAAGGACCTCACGATGACGTACCGCACGAAATTGGCTGAAGCGTCTGATGAATCGCATCGTTATCGGCTGTTTGGCAGGACCACCTCGGTGAGTACTACGGCCCTAAATGACATCAGTTTTTCCGTCGAGCGTGGTGAGGCTGTGGCACTGCTGGGACGCAATGGGGCGGGTAAGTCTACACTGGTGAAGATTCTTGCAGGAGTTCTGAGCCCGACCTCCGGCCGGTGTCGTGTGGCGGGTCTGGATCCTCATGCTCACCGGATGATGCATGCTCGCAATATCGGAGTTGTCTTCGGCCAGCGGAGCCAACTGTGGTGGGACCTGCCTGTTCAGGACTCGTTTCGCATTCTTGCTAGACTCTACGACATTACCGCTGCGGATGTCGCGGAGCAATGGGAGATCTTCGAGGATATGCTCAGCATCGGCGAAATCGCTCGCCAGCCGGTTCGCACTCTTAGTTTGGGTCAGCGAATGCGCGCCGAGGTAGCGGCGGCGACACTCCACCGCCCACCGGTGCTGTTGCTCGATGAACCCACGATTGGCCTTGATCTGGTCCTCAAGGAGTCAGTTCAGCAACTTGTCGGGTATTTGGTGCGTGAGCATGGTACGACACTCGTACTTACCAGCCATGACGTGAGCGACATCGGGGCACTGTGCAACCGAGCCGTGCTCATTGATAACGCCAGCATTATTTACGATGGCCTGGTACAAACGCTGATCAAATCGGCGCCTGATCGACAAGTACGCGTAGAGTGGGCTGAGGGACCGGACGCCATCGAGGTAACCGGTGTAATTTCAGCGCGTTTGGGGAATGGAATCAAGGTTGAGGCTACCGGGCCCAGACAGTTGATGATGATGGGGTCGAAACAGTATTTGAAGCCAGCGCGAGTACTTGCCCAGATTCAAGATCTGGTGGACATCACCGATCTGGTGGCACCAGAACCTTCATTGGCGCAGGTACTTCGTGCAGTGTACATGCATGGGTGAACGGTGTAGGCATATGCGTGTGTACCTGAGTCTTTTTATTGCAACATTCCGATCGACCGTGGCGTATAAATCGGCCGTTTTTGCTGGAATGTTCGCCACTGTGGTGTCTATCGGCATCCTTGTATCTTTGTGGTCTAGAGTTCTAGTCGAGACGGGGCGGGGCTCCATTAAGGACTTCGATCTGCCTGCCGTCACTACTTACTTCGTGTGCGGAAACCTGTTTGCGTTGCTGTTGCAGAACGAGGTCGACACCCGTGTTGCTGGCGAAATTTACCGCGGTGATCACATCTGTGCTCTCGTGCGACCTATCGACTATCGACGTGGGCACTTGGTTTTGGGTATAGCTGTCATCGCCTCTCGTGCGTTGGTGCTGGCGCTTCCGCTACTTTTGGTGGCGGCCGTCGTGCTACCGATGACCTCGCCGCTCCCCGGCGACCTTTTGCTGGGCCTGGTGTCGCTAATTTTGGCACTGGCCATTGCCCTTAATGCCAATCTTTTACTGGGGCTGGTTGGCTTTGCGACGTCGAACACCTGGGGGGTGCGTTATATCTACGGCAGTCTGCTGACGGCTCTATCCGGTCAAGTTGTACCTTTGTCACTGTTACCGTCGTTGATTCGGCGGTTGTTGGAATGTCTTCCATTCGCGGCCATGATTTCTATGCCTATGCAAGTACTTCAACATCGCTATGCAAGCCGTTCCCATCTACTCATTATTCTGAGTGTGCAGCTCACCTGGGTGGTAGTTCTTAACCTGATCGGCCGGTTCGCCTGGAAACGACTTCATACACAAGCTCAGGCGGTGGGCGGATGACTGGTAAACGTAACGAAATAGCCCGCCACATTGACATTATGCGAATTCTGACGGCAGCGTCGTATCGCCGACTGATGGCTTATCCTATAGACTTTGGCATCGGTTTGGCCGGATTTTTGATCCAGGTCGGGCTCAGTGTGCTAGTCCTCGTGGCGGTCTTCGGCCAGGTAAATGCTTTGGCCGGCTGGACGCTCAATGAGGCTATGTTTCTACTCGGAACGTCGATGACCACGAAGGGTTTTGATCATTGTTTCACCGACCAGCTTTGGGAGTTGGCGCGCAAATTGGTCCAACGCGGCGAGTTCGTTCGCTATCTGATTCGACCTGCTCAGCCGCTGGTGATGCTGCTGAGCGAGCGATTTCTTTATCCCGATGGTATTGGTGAGCTGTTGGGTGGTCTCATGATTACCGTTGTCGCACTGGTTAGACTGGCGCACGAAGGTATGTTTCCTTCGGGTTCTGGACGTTGGATATGCTGGGCGGCATTGATGCTGTGTGGAACATTGGTCTACTCGTCGACCAAACTTATCTTGGCTTCGTGCGCATTCTGGACTACCACGAGCTTTAACCTGATGACGGCGATATATCATTTGTTCAATGCTGCCCAGTATCCTTTGACTGTTTTTCCCTTTTTATTTAAGGTGATTCTCACAGGTGTGGTGCCTGTAGCATTGACTGGATACGTTCCAGCTGACGTTCTGCTCCACGGTTTTTCCTTCATTGCCCTGGTGACCCCATTCATCACTTTCGCCTTCGTTGCACTTGCCTTCATGTTGTGGGCGCGGGGAATACATTATTTCGAAGCGGTAGGCGGTTGACATGACTGTGCAGGAGCCGACCACAGGAAACGCGAGGCCGCATGAAGGCGACGTTGAGGACCGGCTACAGATGGGCACGGATATGTTGGTGTGGATCCGTCGTGGCCGGACTATGAGACTTGAACTTCAAGGATGTGGTCGTGGCACCGGATCATTGGCGTCAGCGTTGGCTCGACTCAGCCAGCGATCTGTCTGGCGCACTGCTGGCGGCGGTCAGGTGCTGTGGCGCGGCGTTCGGATCAGTTGCGCATTATTTTCTGGCCGCGAGCCGAGCGCAACTAATGAGGTTGCGGGCGTGGATGCCGATGGCCCGGCCATGCTAAAGGTCTACAGGACGGCGGAGGCTGAGAACGGTGAAATTGCTGTGCTGCGTGCGCTCGTTGGGGATGACTCCACTCCTGACTTGGTAGCCGAATGCTGGTATGAGTCGCCCGCAGGCCTTTTGACTCCGATTGCCGCCGTGTCTCGACGTCTTCCTGGGGTGACATTGGATCGCATTCTCGCGGAAGACTTGCGTGCCCACCTTAACGGGTCTTCCGGCGGCGCAGATGCAAGGATTGCTGAAGTCTTGGAGGCAGTAAACGCCGGTGTCCAACGCCTCCACGAAACCCTCGCTCCTCTCGGCACCCTTGCTCGCGCCGCCAGTAGTCAGGCAAAAGCCGGAGCTGATCGGCTCATCGGCCTGAAGGAGGACCTCACCGTTGCTGTAGCACACCTGTCAGCCGCGGAGTCCGAGCACGGTATGGAACTGGCCGAAGCCGCTGTGCGTATTGGGGCTACCCGGCCTGTACCCACACCCGGTCCTTGTCATGGCGACCTTCATCTCTCCCAGATTCTGATGGCGGACCGCGTGCGATTCGTCGATTTTGGCCGTTGCAGGTCTTGGGCCGCGCCTGCGGACGACTACACCAGCCTTTTCCGCGCTGTAGAATGCATGACGGTTGATATACTCCTCGACCATCTTGATCCTCCTGGGTGTCCCGATCATGCGGAGTTGGCGCGGTGCGGCGACGCTCATGACTGGTTGATTTCGATTTTGCGTCACGATGCGCTAGTTACCGGGAATTGGCCTTTCGCTGCACTAAAGACGCAGAATCCCCGTATGGTTGAATTGGCTTTTGACTGGCAAAACAGAATCTTAAGAGATCTCTGTAGCGCACAGATGTCGTCTTTTCATGACATTTTATACTTGTCGAGGATTGCGCATGAGTTGCGTTACCATGAGGAGCGGTCGAGGACCAGATATTCGACGCTGGCTTGGTGTTCGTTGGCTTCCCTTTTTACTCCTGCGCCGTCCGGATCGTTCGCCATTTGTTCGGGTGTTATCAATGAGGAGGCCACATGCATGTAATCGAGTGCTATTTCGAGTTCGGTGGGTTTGATGAATATTTGGTGAAGGGAGGAATCTCGGTATATTTGTGGGACCTCTGCCGTCATCTTCGTCGCCGGGGAATCAGAGTCTCAGCTCTGACGCCATCTCACGGTCAGCTAGAGCGGTTGCGTAAGCATGGAGACTTGCTCTCTCTTGACTGGCATGATAATTTTAGTGTCCAGGTGCCGTTGGATCCTGGCGTCTGGACGCATCATACTTCACCGACGCTGCACTTTGACACGCAAGCGTACGAATTGAACGTCGAGGGCATCTCAGTTGTGGTGCTGGATGATCCTTTACTATCCACCCATCCCGACACGTACTATCCGCCCTACTCGTTGAAAGGAAATGATCTTTCTTTCTTGAAATCGCTATATTTTCAAATCGTTGCGACTCGCTATCTGATCGCTCATGCATCCGACGATACTGTCGTCCATATGCACGAACCTTTCTATCACTACTTGATGCCCATTGCTTTGCGTGATGCCGGTATTCGAACTGTCAGTACGGTGCAGTCCAATATGCCGGTCAATAAAAAGGTGTACGGACAAGAGGTGTGTCATCTTTTGCGCTTTTTGGGCGCCTCTGAGTCTTCGCTCTCCACGCTTGACCAATTGCGAGATCCACCGTGTGATACTCCTTTAGAGACGACGATGCGAGCAGTTCTTCCATCCATGAAACTAAATTTCGAATATCCGAATAATCCCGATCGATTTTATCTCCCCATTCTCGCGCTGACGACTTTGGGGGCCGATGCGGTTGACTTTCTTTCTCCCGGTCAACTCGAACATGTCACTACTCAGGCAGGTACGGCGCTGGAGCAGTTATTTTCCCATCTAGCGGTACGGAACATTTTACGCCTTCATCCGGAGAAGCTTGTGGTGGGAGGCTGTGCCATTGGAGAACCGTGGCGCCATGTCGAGACGGATCCTGGAAGGAGGATTCGCGTCCTTACTGAGCTGGGATTAGATCCGACCCTCCCTGGGGTGTATCATAATTCCCGTTATGCGCCTGACCACAAGGGACAACGGGAGATGGCTAGGGGAATCCGTCGGGTTTTGGAAACCGGGCGACGTTTCAATGTTTTGCTGCACTGCTTGTCGGCAACGGGAATTTGTGATCGGGTTCTGACCGACCTCGCTGTCGATTTTCCCGATCTTGTTCGCCTTGAGGACAGACCGATGTCTCGCATGGAGCTGGAGGACTGGGCGATCTCGGCGGACATTTGTCTGTATCCTTCCAAGTTTGAGATGGACACGTTTTTGCTTGGTATGGGAGAGGCCATGTGCTGCGGCGAAATTCCGGTGGCTACGAACCAGGCAGGTATGCGGCACTTCGGACACCGAGACGACCCGCTTCATGTGCCGGGTGCTACCGGGTTCGCGATTCCGCGTTCGTTCCGCTATAATGACGAATCGCTCACGCAGTCGATCTGCGATGCTTTGAGACGAGCCCTTGATGTGGTCGAGTTGCATCCTGACCAGGCGCAAGTCCTGCGTACGGCTGCACGTGACAGGGCTCGTACCTTCAGTTGGAACGATGTGGCGGCCCGTTTCCATCAGATTTTCGACGATGTGCTGGCCGGTTCTCTTAGGAAGCCTGCGCTCGGCGTGTTACTGGAGCGTGGATGGTCGGACCTGGTTCCTGACCTTGATCTCATGGCGGATCCGGAGACTTTTGAGACTGCCGCTGCATTTGCGTTGGACCACGGAGACCTTAGGCTTGCCGAGCGTCTAGGGATTTTGGGAGATGAATGGAACGGAAAGATGAGCCAGAACATTGACGCGTTATTCGCGGTGGCGAGGTCTCGATGTGATGTCGATACCTGTACTCAGATAGCGCGTCGCTATCCTACGGACTATCGAATGTCGGTTTTGAGTGAGCGGTCAGGGTTTACATGGGAAGCTGCTTACACCAGGGTGTGGTGGAGATTTTCTCCCGCGATCCGAGTTGAGATGGCGGTGGGTACTGATGGCGAACTTCGTCCTATGCGTAGGCAGGGGAACAGGTTTGTGGGCACCGTTAGTCGTGATACTGATGGCGTCGCTTTCTTGGTGACGCTCCACGATGGACGTGAGGTCTGGGACTGGCTGGAGCTGGCTGATGAATGACGTGAGGGGTGCCCTTCTGGCTGGTGGCAGGGGGCAGCGGCTTGGGGTTCTTACTCAAGACATGACCAAGGCGCTCGTGCCTTATGGTGGTACATGCAGACTGATGGATTTCAGCCTTGCCAATTGCTTGCGTACCGGCATCGGTGAGGTTGTGCTGATGGCCAATGATCGGCAACAGCAGGTGGTGGATCATGTCGTGACGCACTGGACGCATTATCATGACTTCCATGTTCATCTCGGATTCCAGGAAAGTCTATGCCCCCGCCACGGCGCGAAAACTTACAACGCGGGCGTTCGTCGACCTGAGCACGGCACCGCCGATGCTCTCCTTGCGAATGCGGAGTTCGTCTTCGCGCCGGGTGCTACTGATGTCCTGGTGTTGCACGCGGACCATGTCTACGATTTTGACTATTCGGATATGATCTGGGAGCATCGCAGATCGGGGGCTGTCGCCACTATTGGTGTGCAGGCGATTGAGCGGCGATTTGTGAGCTTGTTCGGGATGGTTGACGTCGACGAGCATCTGCGCGTTCGGTCGTTAGTGGAGAAACCGATTGATCCAACGTCCAACTTGGTTTTTACCGCATTTGCTTTATTCAAGGCAGATGTTCTTCTGAACTTGCTGCATTTTCTGGCTGCTGGATCGGCGAGTTCGTGGCAGCATGACATCAGTCGCGACGTCATTCCTGCTATGTTGGCGAATGGAGATTATGTGCGCGCTTACCCGGTTAGAGGTTTCTGGGCTGATATCGGCACCGTGGAGCGTTATCACTTGGGGCATATGAGGCTGATTGACGCTCCTGCAGATCTTGAGCCGGAACGCCGTCCGAGGACATTGGGTCCTTGGGTGCCTGCGCAAACCTCGAGGGGAGTCGCTGTCGGGCAAGTTTCGGTAGAGGGTGATGTAGGACATAGTTTTCTTTATGATGGCGCTAGAGTTGGTAAACGGGCCTTCGTTGCAGATTCGATAATTCTTCCCGGAGGGAAAGTTGCCTCTGGAGTCACGGTTCGCGACAGCATTGTTTCTCAGAATGAGGTGGTTGTCGAGGATCGAATTGGTATGACAACCCTCGGTGTGCGCTGAACTCACGTGAAGGAAAATGGAGAGAAAATGACTCAGGCAGATGTTCTGGTGGTAGGCGGCGTGGGAGTCGATCACATCGTCCGAGTGAAATCCTTGCCCCTCCCTGTTGTGGATTCCATGATGGTTCCGCCCATCGTGACCGTCGTGGGTCACACGGGTAACGGCGTGGCCCTCGGTGTTCATGCGCTTGGCCGCGCCTCCGCCATGGCGGACGTGATCGGAGATGACGCTGAAGGTCGGCTCATCCAGGACGCTTACTCAGCTGCTGGGATCCCGATAACATTCGTCACGCACATCAGCGGCACGCGACGCTCGGTGAATTTGGTGACCGAGGAAGGACAGCGCATGTCCCTGTACGATCCACGACATCCGTTCGAGTTTATTCCCGATCCGTCGCTGTGGCGCGAGGGCATCGAGAGGTCCCGTCACGTGCACGTCTCAATCATGAACTGGGCGAGGTACGCCTTGCGGGACGCTGTTGCCGCAGGTCGGTCGACGTCGACCGACCTACATGACTGGGATGGTGTTGCCGACTATCATAAAGATTTTGCCTATGGTGCCGACTACGTCTTTGTGTCAGCCGCGGCGCTAAGGGACGAGTCCGGCGTGGTCGCAGACGTTTTCGCCCGAGGGCGCGCCCAGTTCGTGGTGGTGATGGCCGGGAGTGAGGGGGCCCGTGTGTGGCGACGGTCGGACGAGTTGCCACTGCGGATCAGCCCGATCTCTATTCCCGGTCGTCCGGTCGTGGATAGCAACGGGGCTGGCGACAGTTTTGTGGCGGCTTTTCTGTGCCACTACTTGGACCACGGCGATATCTTCGGGGCCGCCCGCGCGGGCGCGGTGGGTGGCGCCTGGGCGTGTGGGACCCTCGGGACACACACGAGTTTTGTCGACGTTGAGACGCTAGAGCGGCTTCTGGCTCGGTGACGGTGTGGTGGTGCCGACGTGATTGAAAGAAGTGGTTTGTACATGTTGGCTGAGCGTGCTGCGGTGGGACTGTGCGGCTGCGTATGAGTGCAAGGAAGGTGCAGAAAGTTCCTGTTCGGGTCTGGGCACCCCTTGTCGGGGAATTGTCTCTGCAGACCGCGGACGGTGTGGTCCAGATGTCCCAGGATGACGTCGGATACTGGACCGCCGAGCTTCCGCTTGGCACAGACTATCGCTTGCTTGTCGATGAACAACTTTTGCTTCCTGATCCCGGTGCTCGGTGGTTCCCCACCGGATATGCGGGTCCAGCAAGGGCTTTCGATCCCGCCGCGTTTCCCTGGACCGACGAGAAGTGGGGAGGCGTTGAGATTCCGGGTAGTATGCTCTATGAAATGCACATCGGACTGTTCACCCCGGAGGGGACGTTTGAAGCGGCCGCCACGCGCTTGGAGCATCTGAGGAGCCTTGGGGTGACTGCTGTGGAGATTATGCCAGTTGGAGTTTCGCCGGGGAGGGGCGGTTGGGGTTACGACAGCGCTTTGCCTGAGGCAGTGAGATCGGAGTTCGGCGGACCTATGGGACTTCAACGTTTCGTCAATGCTTGCCACGCTGTGGGGCTGGGAGTCGTTCTGGATGTCGTATACAACCACCTCGGCCCTCAGGGCGCTCCCCATAAGTACCTGGCACCGTATTTTCACACGGAGGCGAAGACGCCATGGGGTAAAGCAATGAACTTCAGCCAGCCAGGACATGAGCAGGTGCGAATGGTAATGGCTGAATCGGCTCGTCGTTGGTTGGCCGATTTTCACCTAGACGGATTGCGTCTTGACGCTGTGCAACACCTCAGCACCGATGGATTTCGGTCGGTGACGGAGGACATTCGGAACGCTGTCGACAGGTTGGGGCGGGAAACTTGGAAGCGGTGGTTGATCGCTGAGTTGTCACCCCAGAGCGCGCTGGCCACGAAGCCCATTGATGAGGGTGGCTTCGGCGTTGACATGTGCTGGGACTTCTGGATCGGCGGGCACCTTCGCGACCTCGCTGAAGCGGGAGGCGATGGTGAGAGGCGACGCGCGGCTCTTCGGAACCTCATACAGCATCATCGGGATGCGTATCCCGAGCGTTGGGTCAGTGCGTACCTGAGTCATGACATTCTGGGAAATACTGCCACGGGTGAGCGGCCGGCGGTGCGTGTTGACCAGGGCCTGACGCTAGCCATAATGGCCCTTCACCTCACCATGCCGTGCACTCGGATGCTGTTCATGGGTGAGGAATGGGGTGCCACCAGTCCATTCCCGTACTTCGTTGGTTACGATGACCGGGTACTGTTGGACGCAATCAGGGCTGGTCGGGCGGCCGAGTTGACCGACAAGGGATGTAAGGAGCCAATTCTCGATCCCGCGGCGCCTGAAACCGTCGCCAGTGCACAACTTCGTTGGGGGGAGATGTCTTCACTGCGCTCTCGGACCATACTGGAACTAGCGCGACGATTGAGTTGCCTCGGTAAAACCCGGGCATGGTCGATCTCCTGGGCTGACCCTGATCGGCTCGCGCTCGGACTGTCCGGGCCTTGTGAAGTCTATGTGAACGTGGGTGATTTTCCCTATCCGGTGCAACAGTTCCGAGGGCTGGCCACCTGTTTCGGGTCGTTGGGTATCACTTTGCTCGATAATGATAGTGGTAGTGGGTCTGAAGGAGTAGAGGCGACTGTTCCTCCGCGCAGCGTCGTGCTCGTATCTAATGATTGACGGGTGGAATGGCGTCATTTTTAGTGGGTTTTCAAGTGGTTATTCGGTTGTGTTGGGAATATTTGGGGTGCGCGGTGGGGTCATCGGCATGTGGACGACTACGACCTGCGCCGCCGGCATCGTCGGCTTCGAACGATACAAGGGCACGCTGGTGCACCTGATCCTCGCGCCCATCGGCGCCCTGTGGGCTCTCACCGCGCTCGTCGCCTCGGCGGCCTTTTTCGGGGTGGCGGCGTTGCCGTTGTCCTGGGTGACGTGGGCGGTGCTGTCCTGGTCAGTGGACTTCACACCGATAAGCGCGTCACTCGTGCCCCGGCTGCTCGGCGGCGCGGTCATGCTGCTCGTCGGGTGCGTGGTCCTCAGCTTCGTCGTCGCCCCGGTGTTCGTCCTGACCCCGAACGCCATCTCCTACGAGGGTCTCCTCTTCGTCCCGGTCTTCATCCTCTCCGGCATCGTGTTCACGTCGGTGGATCCCCCGGCCTGGCTCGCACTGGTGAGCGGCCTGATCCCGCTGCGGTTGCCCGTTGATCTCCTCCTGGGCGAGCCGATCGGTGCGGTCGACGCGCTGGTCTGGTGCTCCGTCGTTCTGGCCTGGCTCGTCCTGTCCGGGTTCCTGGCGGTTCGCGCACTCAGGGGCACGACCCGAGCGGGGACGCCCGAGGTGGCTCGTTCGTTCACCGGTTGGCGTCCGGCGTGCGCGTGGGCCGGGCGTCCTCCACCGCTTTCGCCTCCCTCGGCACGGCGCTGACGACGCTCCTCGGCACGGCGCTGACGACGCTCCTGCTCATTCCGCTGCTCGACGTTCTCTTCGACGTCCTCATGGGGGACGACCTGTCCTCTCCGAACCTCGTGCGCACCGGGTACGCGGCGGCGCTCGTCGCCGTCTCCGTCTCTGGCGGAGTCGTCTCCAGCGTGGCGGCGGACCGGAACCTCGGGGTCTTTCACGAGGTCCACACCCGCAGGCGAGTCGACGCGGCGTACTGGCTGTCCGCAGGCGTCATGCCGCTGATCCTGGCGATTCCGACCGGGGCCGCCGCGATCGGCTCCGTCTTCGTCCTGTCGTCGGCTCACGACATCGCCATGCTGGGACGGGTGGTTGCGCTCGTTCCCGTGGTCGTCGTGTGCGGGCTGCTCATGGGAGTGGGCGGAGCCGGGGTCGGGGTGGATCTTCCCGACCCCTATCTGGGGACGACGGTGATCGCATCCCTCCTCCCGCTCCTCGCAGGAGTGATCGTGCCGCTGAGCGATTGCCCGCGGTGGTTGAGGGCGGCGGCGAGCCTCATGCCGCTGAGCGGCCTCGTCGGCGTCATCGACACGACGGGCGGTATCCGGCCGGCGATCGGCCACGACCTCGGGGTCACCCTCGCCTGGGCCCTCGCAGGGCTGCTCGCCACTCGCCACGCCGTCGTGCGCGTGCGGGCCGGACTGCGTCACGACGTCATCTGAGGGCGAGTCGGTACCACGGAGGAGGATGAGGATGAGTGACGCGGAGACGCTCGGCTGGGGCGATCGTTGGCGCGCCCACCTCGAGGTCGCGGCGATGGAGACCGGCGAGGACCTTGCCGCCGGACGCGTCATCGCGGTGCATCGTGGTACCGTCGAGGTCGCGATCCTGTCCGGGGCTCGCGACTCGGCGGCGCACGGCTTCCGGACGGTGGACCTGGGCGCCCGTGGACATTCCACCGGTGACGAGGTGTGGCCTCCCGTCGTCGGCGACTGGGTCGGGCTTCGGCACGTGGAGACGCCGGCCCCCGTCATCGCGGCAGTCCTGCCCCGTCGAACGTATCTTGAGCGCCCGTCGCCGTCGGGGCGGTCGGTCGGGCAGCCCATCGCTGCGAACATCGATGTCGTCCTCATCGTCGAACCCATGGACCCGACTCCCTCCGTCGGGCGTGTGGAGAGGTTCGCCGCGATATCGAGGTCCGCCGGGGCCGAGGCGTGGCTCGTCCTCACGAAGACCGATCTGGTCGCTCCTGGGATTGTCGAGGAGACCCTGACGGGCATGGGGCCCTGGGTTGACGCCGCCGTCGGTGTCACCTCGGCGGACCCGGCGTCCACCGAGCGCCTGCGGACCCTGCTCCCGAAGGGGGCGACCGCCGTCCTCGTCGGGCGGTCGGGGGCCGGGAAGTCGACTCTGCTCAACACGATCCTCGGCGTGGACCACGCGACGGGGGAGGTCCGCTCCTCCGACTCCAAAGGGCGCCTGGATTCCGAACGGCTCGGTCGCTACCAGCGAATGCTGCGGGAGTCCGCTCGGCTGGCTGCTCGCTCGGATGCTCGGCACGCCCGCGAGCAGGAACGTCGAGCGTCTCGGAATGACAGTCGGGGCAGGCGGGGCGTCATGCGCCTCACGGGATGCTGATCGCCCACCGCCGACCCGGTGCTGCACGGAACCGCGGGTGCCGTCGTCGGTTCCGGGGGAGGGCGCGCCTCCATCGCCTCGGCAGTCCGACCCGACTCCTGACGGGCCGGCCTCGAGTTCTCATTCGGAGCACGCGCGCGGGAGCGAGGTTCCCAGACTGCGGGTCCCGGATCAGGTCCTCGGAGCGTTCGGCGCCCGACATCTGGGGCGCCCCGAGTACTGGGAGGCGCTCACCGGATCAGGCCACGTCCTCATCGAGGACATCAGTCTCAGTCCAGCAGTTCTCCAAGCCGGGACAACGCGAATGCCGGGCCCCATCCACGACAGGTACTCCGGCGTCTACTTCCACTCCACCTCAGTGGCGGCCCTCCAAGCGTATGATCGACATACACATCCGGGCAAGAGATTGACGAGACTCATCAGGCATGCCCGCAATGGATGCGATCCGGCGGATCGCCGAGGAGCCGGGAGTTCACCGCGAACGGGTGCCGGGATCGACGTGGACCGCGACATCATCGGCGTCGTTGAGGGCCTTCGACATGCGCTCGTAGGCGTCGGGGCTGAGGAGAACCCCGACGGTGTGTCCCCGCTTGGTCAGGAAGACAGTGTCATGCCGCGCCTGGTCAACGAGATGAGGAAGAGTGGAACGGGCTTTTGACATCGAGACCGTCGTGGACATGGGGCAACTGTACGTTTCGCCGTGCGATACGGGCATGACGCCGTCGATCATCGACGCGCCCGCCTCCCCGAGGAAGAGCTTCCCGGGGCTCCGGGCGGAATGAGCGAGTGGAGCTGGCGTACTGCCGGCGTGCCGTCGGCGTGCACCGCCTCACGCCATCGCCCGTCGCCATCGTCCGTCCGCTCCCTTAGGCTTGGCCCCGGTGCGCACGGCCGGGGCCGCGGGGTCCGTCGTCGCGCAGAACCTCCGCTCACACACCGACGAAAGGCGCGGCGAAGCAGTGGCTGAGTACATCTACCAGATGATCAAGGCGCGCAAGGCGCACGGCGACAAGGTCATCCTCGACGACGTCACCATGGCCTTCCTCCCCGGAGCCAAGATCGGCATGGTCGGCCCCAACGGCGCCGGCAAGTCCTCCATCCTCAAGATCATGGCCGGCATCGACCAGCCCTCCAACGGCGAGGCCCGCCTGAGCCCCGGCTACAGCGTCGGCATCCTCCTCCAGGAGCCCCCGCTCAACGAGGACAAGACGGTGCTCGGCAACGTCGAGGAGGGCGTTGCCGAGATCAAGTCCAAGCTCGACCGCTACAATGAGATCTCCGCCGCCATGGCCGACCCGGACGCCGACTTCGACGCCCTCATGGAGGAGATGGGCGCGCTCCAGACCGAGATCGACGCCGCGAACGCCTGGGACCTCGACTCCCAGCTCGAGCAGGCCATGGACGCCCTGCGCTGCCCCCCGCCGGACGCCGAGGTGGGGCACCTGTCCGGTGGCGAGCGCCGCCGCGTGGCCCTGTGCAAGCTGCTCCTCGAGGCCCCCGACCTGCTGCTCCTGGACGAGCCCACCAACCACCTCGACGCCGAGTCCGTGCTGTGGCTGGAGCAGCACCTGTCCACCTACGCGGGCGCCGTCATCGCCGTCACTCACGACCGCTACTTCCTCGACCACGTCGCCCAGTGGATCGCCGAGGTCGACCGCGGCCACCTCTACCCCTACGAGGGCAACTACTCCACCTACCTGGAGACCAAGGAGAAGCGCCTGGAGGTCCAGGGCAAGAAGGACGCCAAGCTCGCCAAGCGCCTCAAGGACGAGCTGGAGTGGGTGCGCTCGTCGGCCAAGGGCCGCCAGGCCAAGTCCAAGGCGCGCCTGGCCCGCTACGAGGAGATGGCCGCCGAGGCCGAGCGCACGCGCAAGCTCGACTTCGAGGAGATCCAGATCCCGCCGGGCCCCCGACTGGGAAACCAGGTCCTGGAGGCCACCAACCTCAACAAGGGCTTCGACGGGCGCACCCTCATCGACGACCTGTCCTTCACCCTGCCGCGCAACGGCATCGTCGGCATCGTCGGGCCCAACGGTGTCGGCAAGACGACCCTGTTCAAGACCATCGTGGGTCTGGAGCCGCTCGACGGCGGGGACCTCACGATCGGTCAGACCGTCAAGCTCTCCTACGTCGACCAGACCCGCGCGGGCATAGACCCCAAGAAGACGCTGTGGGAGGTCGTCTCCGACGGACTGGACTACATCCAGGTCGGCAACGTGGAGATGCCCTCGCGCGCCTACGTCGCCTCCTTCGGCTTCAAGGGGGCCGACCAGCAGAAGCCGGCCGGCGTGCTCTCCGGCGGTGAGCGCAACCGCCTCAACCTGGCCCTGACCCTCAAGCAGGGCGGCAACCTCATCCTCCTGGACGAGCCCACCAACGACCTCGACGTCGAGACCCTGGGCTCCCTGGAGAACGCCCTGCTGGAGTTCCCCGGCTGCGCCGTGGTCATCACCCACGACCGCTGGTTCCTCGACCGCGTGGCCACCCACATCCTCGCCTGGGAGGGAACCGATGAGGATCCGGCCAGCTGGTACTGGTTCGAGGGGAACTTCGCCTCCTACGAGGAGAACAAGGTCAAGCGCCTGGGCGCCGAGGCGGCCCGCCCGCACCGGGTCACCTACCGCAAGCTGACCCGCGATTGACCCGCGACTGATCTCGAGATCGGTTCAGTTCCGCGCCGAGATCGGTCCAGTTCCGCGCCGAGATCGGTCCAGTTCCGCACCGAGATCGGTCCGGCGGAGATGCGCCCCGACGAGTCGGGCATTCCTGCACGAGTCCGACGACGGCGTCGTCCAACTCATGCAGAAATGCAGCCCTCGCGCAGAAAAGCTCGACTTGATGAGACCTGGCATCGGGGTGGGAAGGACGCGGCCCGCCCCTCGGGGGCGGAGGAGAGGAGGCGAGTTCCGTACTGCTCGCTCCCTCCTCACGGGCGGCTCATTCCTGACGCTCGTCTCGATGGCACCTTGTCGACGCAGCCCACGACGGCCTTGATCTCCAAAGATGTCCAAATCTGCCACAAAGACCTTTTTTGTACACTCGAGGATGTGGGCGATCCGCGTGATGTCAACGATCTGCAGCGCGCCGCATGGTACAGAACGAGCCCTTTGTGGCAGATTTGGACACGCCCCCGCTCGAACGAGTCCTGTTACGTCTCAGAAGCCCCGCGCGTCCCACCGGCAGGGTCTCCCTCACTCTCGAGCCTCGCTTCTCCGCCGCGCCGGTGCCCGAGCGCGCTCGTAGCGCCGTCGCCGCCACGACCCCGATCATCCTCACCCTCTGCAAAGGAACCCGGCGAGAAAACCTCAATGGAGGAACCAGGCAGTCAGTGCGTGGATGAGGGCCGCGACTGACGGGCCCGCGACCATCGCCCATCTCCCTCTGCTCAGACCGATGGCGACGTCGACCGCCTGGACCACCGTCGCGGCCACCAGAACCAGTCGCACGGCCATGGGATCGCAGGCGGCGGTGAATAACGGGAACGGCATGACCGCTGTGACGAGTCCGAACGGGATGGCGCGGGCGGCGTACATCCGGGCGAAGAACCGTTCTCCGGCGCTGACGCTGCGTGATCCGCTCATCGCCTCGGGCCGGACGAGGACGAGCGCCGCCGAAGCCGTGCTCACGAGTGCGGCCACGGCGTTGAGGACGGGTAGCAGAATCATCACTGTCCTTAGTGGCGGGACGGGTTTTCGGAGAGCGCCTCCCCCGCGGCGCCGAGCCCGGCCCTCGTCGTTGGGATCGTTGTGGTCGCCGCGGACACTGCCCCGCGGCGTGACGCCTCGGAAAGCCGCTCAGCCGGGAGCCCTGCCGTCGTCCTCCTCCGCCATGCGGATCTCCCACCGGCCGCTGCCGCGAGCAGTCCGCGTGGGCACTCTGATCATGCCCTCCTGGGCGATGGTGGACACGAGTCGCCCGGAGGAGTCGAAGACCTCCGCCCGGACCATCGCCCGCCCGCCCTGCGAGCTCGGCGAGTCCTGGACGAAGAGCAGCCAGTCGCACACGTCCACGTCCCGGTGGAACCACTGGGTGTGGTCGAGAGTCGCCAGGCTCATCCCCTTGCTGCGCCAGCTGAGCCCCTGACTGCGCAGCGCCGGCTCCAGCATCACCTGGTCGCACATGTAGGTCAGCAGCGCCCTGTGCACCGTCTGCGAGGCCCCGGCCGGGACGCGCCCGCGCGAGCGCGCCCACAGGTGCTGGACGCCGCTCCGCTCCTCGTCGGGACTCAGATAGACAGTGCCCTCGACATGCCGCAGGTCGAAGGCCGCCGTGCGTCCGAGGAACTTCGCCACCGGGTGGTTGACGGTCCTGAAGAGCTCCAGCGCACTCGTCAGCTCCTCGGGGCGCGGCACCTCGGGCGCCCTGATCTGAACATCGGCGCCGCCCTGAGTCTCCTGGAATGAGGAGATCATGGTCAGGATCGGCACCCCGTCCTGCGAGGCCGTGGTGCGCCGCTGCGAGAAGGACCTGCCGTCATGGAGTCTCTCGACGGCGAAGCGCACCGGCATGTCGGGCCTGCCCCCGCGCATGAAGTAGGCGTGCACCGAGTGGGGCAGGCGCTCGCCATCGCCGTCGTCCACCAGAGTGGCGGCCCCGGCGAGCAGCCCCTGCGCCACTACCTGACCGCCGTAGATGCGCCCGGAGAGCTGGGGCAGGGACCCGCCCGTGAAGGCGTCCTCCGCCGCGCACCCGTCCCCGTCGTGGACCTCCTCGCTCAGGGCCAGGACCCGGGTCACTGAGCCCAACGGCTCCTCGGTGGCGACGGGGACCGAGTACGGCGTCGTCACAGGCCGAGTTCCTCCAGGATCGGCAGCTCGGCGCGCACGGCGGTCCGGGCGTCGTCAGCGGTCCTGGCGTTGATCGCCAGCTCGGCCAGGCGCTGGCAGTCGGCGAGGTCCACGGACTTGAGCACGGCGTCGACGTCGGGCAGGGCGCGGGCCGTCATCGACAGGCTCGCCACGCCCAGACCCACCAGGACGACGGCGAGCGCCGGGTCGGCGGCGGCCTCGCCGCACACGCCCACCGGGCGGTCGTGGGGGGAGGCGCCGTCGCAGGCGGCCTTGATCAGACGCAGGACCGCGGGTTGCCAGCCGGTCGACAGATCCGCCAGGGAGGACAGGAGCCGGTCCGCCGCCATGACGTACTGCGTGAGGTCGTTGGTGCCGATGGAGGCGAAGTCGGCGTGCTCGAAGAGCTTGTCCG
>ERZ772967.158-NODE-158-length-57196-cov-13.944908_pt1 | contig 57196 bp, 63 predicted proteins | sample MGYA00511677_ERZ772967 | MGnify/ENA primary metagenome ERZ772967 (study PRJEB29015, sample SAMEA2737931) | human oral metagenome | biome: human oral; feature: human-associated habitat; material: dental | place: China | collected 2146 ...
ATGTGTGCTCAACGACGGCGAGATAGTAGAACGCGGCACTCACGAAGAGTTGCTCGGTCTCGATGGGCACTATAAGAGATTGTTCGATGCTCAGAGTTTTAAATGATTGATTGTTTTATGAAAACGAAAGAAATGAATTGTCACAAACTCTTATCGACCGTGCTGTCGCTTGTCGTATCGGTCGGTTTATCGGCTCAAATGGGAGTAGGCATAGGACAATGGCGTACACACTTTTCGTACAATGCTACTACACACATCGCTGTAACCAACGATAAAGTATTCGCCCTGAGCAGCGGTTCGCTGTATTCCGTCGATAAATCGGACAATCTGATAGAGACATATTCGAAGATTACAGGACTCTCAGACAACAACATACATCACATATCATATATTGCCGAAAAAAAGATACTTGTGATAGGTTACAAAAACGGTAATATCGACCTAATGTACGAAAATGGCGATATAGTCAATATTCCCGATATTTACAATAAGAATATTACAGTCGATAAAGTAATAAACGACTGTCTATATTTCGACAAGTATCTGTATCTTGCTATACCTCTGGGTATAATCAAAGTAGATATCAATGCCTACGAAATAAATGACACATATTATTTCAGAAACAATAACGGCATTTATATCAATACTTTATCTATAGAAGCCATAGGTGATAGCTTTTTCGTAGCTACTAAGGATAAAATATACAAAGCCCCAGTAAGAGGCGTAAATCTTGCCAACTTAGCAAACTGGGATACTATAACAAACAAGCCGATAGGAGACAATAAAAAGATATTGAATCATCAATCGAAGTTGTACCTATTACAGTCGTCGGGCAAAGTGAGTGTTTACTCCAACAATACGTGGACAGAAGGTCTGTATAGCAACATAATAGATATCTACCCAAGTAACGACCATCTGATCGTGATAAAAGAAAAATCTATACTGTACGACCGCAAAATAGATTTTGATTTCCAGCCGCAAATGGCTGAATACGACCCAAAAAGCAAAAAGATATGGGTAGCCTCATACGAAAAAGGAATATTAGGAATATTGGTATCAGACTTATCAGACCAGATATATTACAAACCCGACGGGCCTATAGTAAACGATATATGGCGTATCAAAATAATTGGTAATAAAGTATTTATCGTACCGGGAGGCAGATGGGACACTCCAAACAACAAAGGCGGAAGCCTTACAATATACGAAAACAATGTATGGAACAATCTGTCTACCTCATACTTAGAATTCCGTTTCCAATCGCTCGTTCGCGACTTTATAGATATCACGATTGACCCCAAAGACAACAATCATTTTTTCATTGCATCTTGGGGTACAGGACTTTTTGAGTTCAGACAAAATATGCCTCATAAGCGATACAGAGCCGACAACACGGGAACATTGTACGACTATCGGATAGGCAACGTTTGTTTCGATAAAAAACGACGACTGTGGTTATCGAACCCCGAAACACCATCTTTTATAAAATATGCCGACAACAATATAAATAACGAGCAATACGACATTTATCCTCTGCCTATAACATCGTCGAGCGACGTATGGACACCCTCAGACCTTTTGGTAGACTCACAGAAAGAGAATATCAAATATCTTGTAGTGGCACGTGGAAACACCAAATTCGTAGCCGTAAACGACAATGGCACATTAAACAATAGCTCCGACGACGAAATTTTCTCTACATCGCAGTTCATAGACCAAGACGGTAAAATATTCGCTCCCAATCACTTGATGTGTGGTGTACAAGACCCTATAACAGGTTCGCTATGGATAGGTTCTACATCAGGGCCTTTTATAATGCCCACGCCACACAATGTATTCAAACCAAACTATCGCTGCCAACGTATAAAAATACCACGAAGCAACAATAATGGAGCAGACTATCTACTTGGTAATGAAACAGTATTGGACATAGCCATAGACGGCAACAACAATAAGTGGATAGCAACTCAAAATTCGGGAGTCTATCTGATGAACGAAGACGGCACCGAGACCATACTACACTTTACCACAGCCAACTCACCACTACTAAGTGATTTTGTGCGTACTATAGCGGTCAATAATATTACAGGCGAGGTGTATTTTGGTACAAACAACGGCCTCATATCGTACCAAGGTGAGGCTGTCGCAGCCAGTCGGTCGTTCGATTCGATACACGCATTTCCAAATCCCGTTCGCCCCGATTATCACGGCGATGTTGCTATAAAAGGACTCGCAGAAAATAGCGTTGTAAAAATTACCGATGCGGCAGGTAATTTGGTATTCGAAACATTTGCTCGAGGAGGTATGGCGGTGTGGAATGCAAAAGGAATCGACGGCAAACGTGTAGCTTCGGGAGTATATTTAGCTATCTGCAATACAAAAGATAATTCCAAACACGGAGTAGTAAAAATACTTGTTATCAACTAAATAAATGGTATTATATTTCTTATTATAACCTCTATATCGCAATAAATTAGAAAATATACTTGCATAAATTCAAGAAAAGTATTACTTTTGCACGATTAGATTGTTTGATAGTAAGATATTCTTTGAGGTCCGGTAGCTCAGCTGGATAGAGCAACAGCCTTCTAAGCTGTGGGTCAGGGGTTCGAATCCCTTCCGGATCACTAAAAGGGGTTGAGTATTTTCATTTTTATCTTATAGTCAGCTCCTTATATGTATTAGATTGTATTAAGTTGTACGGAATTGTATCAATTTTTTATACCAAAATGGACAATGGTATAAAAAATGGTATAAAAATTTTTATTGATAAAAATTTTTAAATAATGGACAACTTATCAATGCGTTATGTGTTCGATAGAAAACACAAAGCAACAGAAACCGAGAAGGGGTTGTTGCAAGTAGAGGTCCGGATAATCGGCACCTCTACGAAGAAATTTTTTTCGACAGGAGTAAAGCTCACTACGTTGCAATTTTCGGACAAAAACGGCTTCACCTGCATCAATCACCCGCATTCGCAAGTGCTTACGGGCAGGGCTCGTTATGTGTATAACAAGATAGAAGCATTTATTTTTTCTCGGGAGTGTAAGACGTTTTCTGATGTCAGTAAGTGGAACAAAAAGCCAGGCGAAACACTCCTTGTGAAGGACTTTATACAGGAGGAGCTGAGTCGATGGCAGGCATCGCTTGCTACTGTAACACATTACAACTCGCTAATAAAGAGACTCGACGCCTTCGGCAAAATCAAAATTTTCGCTGACTTTACCTACAAAAATATTGTTGATTTTGACAGTTATCTGCGTCAGTTTATACAGTCGCAGCCCACGCTTTACAAGAGACATAACACACTGAAACGTATTATCAAAGAGGCTATCAATCGGAAGCTATGCGACAGCAACCCGTACGCCCTTTTTAAAGTGAAGCCTGGTCAGAGCAAAAAGCCGGTATTTCTAAACGAAAAGGAGATACAGCAGATAATAGACTATACTCCGACCGTCGACAAGGTAAAGAAGGTCAAAGACTTGTTCTTATTCCAATGCTTTACGGGACTTGCGTATGTAGATATGAGTAAATTCGATAAGTCGTATATCGAAACAGTCCACGGGTACAAGGTGATAAACAGCAACCGGCAGAAGACAGACCAAGAGTTTATAACACTGCTCCTGCCACAGGCGGAGGCGATACTCAAAAAATACGACTACACGCTGCCGAAAATCAGCAACCAAAAATACAACGACTATATAAAGCTGCTTGCTGCCGGTGCCGGTATCGACAAACGCCTCACATCTCACGCCGCCAGACACACGTTTGCAACGTATTTGTTAAATAAAGGTATACCTATTGAGACGGTCGCCAAAGCAATGGGACACTCCAACATACGAATGACCCAACACTACGCGAAACTTTTAGGTAAAAAGGTTGTAGACGATATGAGTCGGCTGCTTTTATAGAAACCTTTTTACCCGCGACACTGTCCACCTCGCCAAGATAAAAAGGAGTATGGCGGTACTGAGTATGCCCCAGATTTGAATAGTGCCGTATCGAGCAGGTGGTGCGGATGCGGAGACCTCTCTCTTTACCTGCACTACGGTATCGACACGTAAAACAGTGTCGATGAGCGTCTTGTACTTTTGTGTGTATTTTGCCTTTTCGACGAAGACGGTATCGCCTTTTTGGAGCACGCGGACGGTGTCGGAAAAGTAAACGCTATCGCGTACCGTCTTCGTTTTGTACTCGGTCTTTACCTTCTCTTCGGTACGGACAACGTAGCGGGTACGACATCCAGGCAAGACACCAAGACACACCACCGCAAGCAGCACGAAAACAAGCTTTCTCATCGGCGTGCTGTCTTTTTGGTTGTCTTACGGGCAGCTCTCTTTGGGGCTGTCCGTTTGGGAGCAGCGGTAATGATTACCTGTACCGCCTCGCGTGGCACAGTAAACTTCTTGCCTCTCTTTACCGCACCTTTCCGTGCGACCTTATTGAAACGTATAACGACCGCTTTTGTCTGCGACGCTACTGCAAATGTTTTTTTCTTTGTTTTTGACCTCATACTATTTAATTTTTATAATTCATATATGGCGTAAGTATAGCCACTGTTTCCTCTGTAAGCCACGGCATTCTTCATTTTGTTGAAACGCTCCCAGCTGGCATTCTTTATATGCTTACCTTCGCCGTTTAGCCATCGTTCTATTACTTTCTCCGTCTCCCTGTCTAAATCGTAGACGATGATTTTTTTGCCTACGCATAGAAATGGTACTTTGTACCCGTTAGCAATGACAAAGTCGGGGTCTGTCTCGAAATAAATACCAGATGGTTCTTTTTCAGAGCCTCCGAGGTCTCTTATCAAAGTTTTTGGGGCTTCCCATACATCGATTATCCTATAGTTGTCGCTGTTTTTTTTGGGGGGTTTACTTACCTTTGTTTTTGAGGCACCTCTTTTTTTTACGGTTGTCTTCCGAGTTGTACGCTTTGTAGCAACTCTTTTTTTACCTGTTGTCTTTCTGGTGGTTGCTCTCTTTGTGGCAACTCTTTTCTTACTTGTTGTTTTTGTAGTCATATATGTTGTATATAAAATATAATAGATTACTTTTTTTTTGCGTGAGAAAGTTTGCTTTTGGAGTCGAGAAAGTCGTTACCTGAGAGCCGAATATCGCACGGCGAACGAAAACAAACCTCTTTTTTGAGTTCCTCTATAATGCCTCGGAGTTGCTCTATCATCTTATTGTTCACGTCGAGTATAGCATCAATGTTCGCTATTTCGTCGTGCTGTTGCTCGGTACTCTCTTTTGGGGTACGGATAAACTTGTCTATGAGCTTCCCTCCTACCTGAGACAACACGCCTCCTATAACACCCGAACTAAGAATGATTTCCAACTCACTCATTCTATTTCTTTTTTCCTTTGACAAACAAATATATACCTGCCGCTATTAACCCTACTGCTACGATACTCAAGCCCGATAGCGTCAGTATTTTTTTTTTTCGACACCGGAGAGCCACATATTAAAGCCGTCGAGAACTTCTCGCTCCACAGCCGGTACACCGTTCTCGATTTTTGATATTGCTTTTGCGAGCTCTATCATAGCTACACTATTGTCGGCATTAATAACGACGTCTTTACCTATTCCCGACATAGCCGCTACGTGAGCGATGTAGCTCGCCGTATTGTTCTCAAATGCCGGTGCCCAGCGTGTTATTATTTTTTGAATTGTGTTATGTCCTTTGCTAATATACGAGCTAAGGTTAACGAATATAGCCCGATAGCCGTGCGCCCTCGTTTTGAACTGCTTAAACCTCACATCTGTGCTCGGCACTACCTCGCCAAGCCACACCTGACGGTCTTTGACAATATTGCCGGGGTTGTTGTTTTTTAGTCCTCTTGGTAAAGTTTTCATGATAAACCTGTTTTTTGTGCTCTTATCGTGCCGCTGAAAAATAAAGTGCTCCCCTCGATTATAGGCTCTATGTCATAGAGATAGACATGTCTGCTACCATAAAGAGCTTTAACTTTTGTGTTTATTGGGGCTCCAGTATCCTTATTTCTTATTATAAGGTGTATAGCCGCATCTGGCAGCTGTAGGGCTGCTCCAACACTCGGATTTTCTATGCTGAAAACTTGACCGTTGGGTAAAGAGTTTGCACCTGAAGGAGCTATATCTTTCAGAGCGATAAGTTCCACCCACACGTAAACGCAAGAGAGGTCTTCTACAATATCCATCCGTTCTATTGCGAGTAGTTCAGAATCCGAAAGGTAAATCTCATATCCAGAACTACGAGAAAGTATTTCTTTCTCCATTATTTTCACAACATCGACAGTACCGCCACCGCCTCCAGAACTATCAACCTCCTGAAAGCCGTATTTTAACAACGGATTGTATTTGATTTTTCCCATACTCATTTTGCTTTGATATTATTCATCTCGGCTTCCGACACCTCGCTCTTTTTCGTCATAAACCACCATTCCACTGCTGCCTGTGTCATACTGCCAAAAATGCCGTCTGTCTTAAGCTTTGTGATTTTTTTGCCTTTATACATAAAAGGACGGGCAAAAGCAAAATACTCCAATACGGCAGATAGCTTACGTTGTAACTTTCTTACATTTTCGCCCCTACTGCCCAACTTCAAAGGGAACATATCCGTAGGGACAGGTACAGGCGTGGTGTTATTTTGAGGAAGGCGAGGATTTTTCTTTTTTAAGACAGAGGAAATAATGCCATCTTGCCATAGAGTCCAAAAAAGAGCTATCACCCCGGAAACTATTACCACAACTCCTGCTATGATTAATGTTTTTTTGTTTTTTTTCATAACGCAAAAATATAATTGTGTGTTTTTAATACAGATAGGTTTGCCGAAAATTTATATTCTTTACTCCCGTCTGGATAAAGGTAGTAGATAGTGTAAGATTTATCACCAGTGTCCCACATTTTTCTGATAAGAAGTATCTGCCAGTACGGACTGTCGAGCATATCGCTTATATTACCGACGTTCGACGAGTCGAGTGAAGGTTGTAGTCTGCACAAAAAAGTGTCTTCGGTGTCTCCCTCCCTCTCCAAAGAATAGACACAATCCGGACGTATTTGTTCGTCTTCCGACGACGAAAAAACCTTGTTTCTATCAAAAAAACTCATATACGCCCTCCCACTCCGTCAAAAAAAGAATAATTAATGCGATTACTTACTAAAATTGCATTCAGTTTCTCTATTTCGCGACGACTTAGGTCTCCCGTAAGCCATTGCGGGAGAGTCTCGCCCTTTCTCACTCCGAAGGCTTTTATTAACGACATAAGGTCGCTGCGAGTACGCAGGAGCCGAAAAGCCGCATAAACTGCCTCCTCGTCCGTGCCTGGTCCGGACATAGCAGAGTAGAGTCTATCCGCTAAATTGCTCAGCTCCGAAGGAGTAAGAGTAACGTCTGTGTCCTTTATTTCTGCGTTTGCTTTATCTACTACTTTTTTTTCCAAGGCTTTGTTTTTTAAAAAAGTAATTCCTTTTATCAAAAGCCAGGTCAAAATCCATCCGGCTACTCCTATTACTACGATAGTGATAGCCAACTTTACCCAATTAACTTTGGTAACTGTCTTAACAAATCCCGTATTCATAACAACCTGCTATGCTTTTTTTAGTGAAAAACTTACGATTGCGAAAAAAATGAGGGGTACACCTATGGCAAGCCCCAAATAAAGGAACGTGCGTGCCGGGATGTTTATTTTAAAACCTATGTCCGTTAATGTCTTTTTTTCTTCCATATATATTTTTTTTTGATTGTTTTTAGTGTCCTACTCGAGCCATTGCTTCAACAAAACCGTGTCCCAATTGAGCAAGTCGGTCGGCGTCCTTTCTACTAAGATATGTCCACGAAAGCATACGCCAGTTTTCCCGCCGAGCCCGCTCCGACAACGAGCCATTCAAACCCATTTGTTTTTTTATTAAATATCCTAAATACCACAGCTTACGAGGGTCTTCTGTTTCGGCGAGCTTTTCTACAAATTCATACGCCCACCAAGTATCCCAATGTCCGTTGTTTACTTCGATTAGGTCTTTCGCTATGGTAATAGCCGCAGTCCTAAGATAGTCGTACGTTTCTTTTGTAAAGGTAGCCACTCCGTACTGCCCCGTGTCAAGCGTCTCATATCCCTTAATGTTGTTGCTTTTAATGTTATCTTTAAAAGCATCTTCTTTGTCCTTTTGTTTTTTTTCGACTTTTTTCTTTGAAATATAAGAAAGCAACAAAAGTCCGACTACTATAAGAAAAAATATTTTCTTAGTCATACCAATTCTACTCCATTCTCGTCAACAGGATTGCCTTTTTGGTTCAATTTTCCCTTCCGAATGCCTTGCAGTCTTTTGAGTTCAAGTTTTGCTCTCGCTACTTGCTTAATAGCCTCTATTGTTGTTTTTCCGCCCAGTTCGTCCATTTCTTTCTGTTGGGCAAACACCGCCTGTTGCCACTTTTTGAAAGCGGCAACTTCTGCATCTGTTGCCGGAGGTTCTATTCCCTCCTTACCGACAGCTTCCTTATATTCAGCGTAGAAAGCCGCCTCCGCAGGGGTACGAGGTGATGGCAATTCTTTGGCATTGAGAAAATCAAACGAGCTCGCAGCGGGAGACTTCCGTCTGCCATCATCCTGCTTGCCGTCTGCAACAATATCCCTTTGTTTCCTTTTTTTTACAAAGAAAAAAAACAAAACCAACAGTACAATACCTATTGCGGCATACCTGAATTTTTTATTTTTTAGTATTTTGTCCATTACTTAAACCCTCCGTATAAAAAAGTTTTTCCCTGTCGTGGTAAACAAGAAAAGCTACCACTATTATTACTACAGCCATACCCGACCATATAAGTGAACGCTTATTGAGCACCGTAGTGCTGCCAAGATTGAATAGAAAAGCACTGACCCCGAAAGTAACAGCCAATACTCGAGAGTATTCTTCGGCAAAATCGAGTATTTTGCGTTTGTAGTTCTGCTTGTCGCTACGGACAAACACCACTCCCGACGCTCCTTTGGGAATAACAACCAAATCGCCGTTAATATCAGGATAATTGCCTTCTTTTTTATTTATTGTGCCTGACGTAGGTATATCCGGTTTTTTATTTGGTTTTTCATCAAGTACAGTGTCTTTTGTGGAAGTTTCGCCAATTTTTTCGCCGGGGGTTAAACTGTCTTTTTCTATTGAAGGAGACACAGATTCTAACGTAGTCCTTAAATTTTCGTTAAGCCCTCCCGTAAAGTTTTTTCTGAAATCAATTCCAAGCATTTTTTTATTTTTTTACTTTTTTGAAGATTGCGAAGCCAAGCAACGCAAGTATTATAATCACTATTAAAATAGTAGGGAGAGTGCTCTCGTATGCTGATTTTGCATTTTGTTGTCTCCCCTTCAATATAGATACGTCTCTACCGGTACGCTCGTTGGAGGCAATAAGAGTACCTTGTACGAGCCCGTCTACAATATAGCCTACCGCACGCGTAGCTTCCTGCCATAAAGTACCAAAACTAAAACCGCCGCCCACAGAAGCAACCCCACTCATACCATTCAATCCTTAAAAATAAACCAATACACCGCAGCAGCAACCACTATTAACATTATTAAGTTTTGCTGAGATTTACGGGCTGCGTTTTCGTTAATACGCTCCGCCTCAGTCTGTTGTAGTACCATTTGAAGCGACTGCATCGCTTTGGTGATGGCATCGCCTGTATTCTCGGTGTTAAGAAGAGAAAAGCCGGATATATCGCCTTGCAGGCGGCGGGAAAGTTCTCGCCCTGCCTTTTCATTGCCACGCTCGGCGTCCCACTTCAAAGCACGCCTATATAAAGCTTCATACCGAGGTCGTAGTGTTGGATTGTCTTTATCGAGAACTTCCGACAAAGACCGAAGGCACTGCTTGAGAGAACGAAATTCTGAGCCAGCTAAACGGTCAAAGGCGTAAGCGTCCGCTTCTATTTCAGAAGCAGTGTTGAGATAATAATGACCGAGTTCGTGCCAATATACAAATTTTTGCTGAAAGGGGGTGAGTTTTGGAAACAACACCGGATGCAAATACAATATGCCGTAAAAACGATTTACGGCAGCCGGAGTACTTCCTATCGCCTTCCACTCTGTTCGCATTTTATCGACGCATCATTATTATTACCACCACGAGCACAATAACAACACCCGCTATACCGAGTATAAGCCCCATATTGGAGCGAGACTGCTGTCTTGCCAATTCCGCCTCAGCAAGCAAACGCGAGGCTTCGGCATTGTTGGCGCTCGTTCCTTTTACGGTATCGTATGCCTTTGTTCCCGCACCTATAAGGTCTATTATACTATTGAACCAACCTAAAGCACCGCCGCTACTTTTTCCGCCGGGCTGAGGTGTAGGAGTATTGCCCTCACTGACCCCCTTTGCCTGCTGCAATACGGTAGATGCATCTGCCCCTGTCATATAGTCTAATTGCCCAAGCCTAAGAGCCTGCTTGAATTCTCTCCCCTCCATCGCCTTGCGGACAAGCAGCCCGTACTTATATGCAAAATTTCTATTTTGCAATATAAGAGACTTGGTGTTATCGAAGTTAGTACTCACTCTATCAAAACCAAAGTCGTGGAAAAGAAGAGCCAACTCCGTTTTATTAACGAACGGGAAGGTTGCTCTTGCAAATTTTTCTAAGTCTTTTATTTTCAGTGCCATATAAAATGTTTTTTTTACAAAAAACCGCTGTCATCACATCGAAGTTCATAACAGCGGCTGAAAAATTGTGATTGTATTAGGCTTTTAGAGCCGCGGAAAGAACCTCGTCATCATTCATATATGCTTTAGCCTTGTTAAGCACAGCATCTATAAAGATAGTGAGTTCCACAGAGCGACCTGCACCTAAGCGAATAAACATCTGCGTCTGGTCGTCGAGATGAGTCAGGTCAAAAGGAATATTCACCAATTTAGTATTGGCGTCGTTTGCCACCTGATGCGACTTAGGTGTTACTATCTGTGAGCCGAGCGTGCGGAACGGAGACGACTGAGTGAATTCAATACCCTGAGAAAGCTGAGCCTCGTTGTCCACAGAATAGGCAATACTTCTCAGTTTAGTGGGGTTTTTTGATACAAAATTCTGAAAATACCTCAAGCCAGTCGTACACTCTACGGTAACATCGGTAATCGTCTCTACCCCTGCAATTCCGTCGCAAGTGCGACCTACGACTGTGTTGATTTCTTCTTTCGAAGACAAATCACCCGGGAAAAGACAAATGTTTTTTGCAGCGGCTCCTGTATTTTTTAGAGTAACAGTTACACTCATACCGGAAGCTGTTTTATCTACGCCAATACCGGCAAAATACGACTCCGCCCTCGTTTTTCTTTGAATATAAGATTCCTCCAATGTACCCCCATCGTACTGAGAAGAACCTCCATCAAAACGGTCTGAAAGCAAATTTACATCAATAGCCATTTTTTTTTTTTTTGATTAATTATTAAACATTGTTATCTTTGGCTGGCTGTTTAGGAGCTGCCAATTCGTTTTTTTTAGTTTCGCTTTTCTTTCCAAATACCACGTATGCCAAAAGCACTAATGTAGCAAGCGAAACAACAGCTACAAATGTGGTGTTTTTCAAAATATTCATACTCTGACAAAAAAAATTGTAGTTTGTGATTGCAAAGGTACTCCGAGCTCCGACAACAGTATACTGTATTTAAAACGCAACGTCGTTAATTGCAATCATTTATATGCAACTACTATTCACTCTGACGCTAACAGACTATAAAAAGCAAAACACACTACTAAAATACCGTTTTAACACTTTCGAAAACAAAATGCACACAACCGTATTTTTGTATACTTTTACTCCAAAATAGAGCGAAAAAAAACAATGAAAAATACCATTTTTTTGTAACCGCCGTTTTTTCGGGTCTAACTCTATGAGCTATATAGAGTTAGACGGTTACAATGAGGCAAAGCCATTGTAACCACTCATTGCCAATACGTTACAAAGGCGTATTTTTTTTATATACTTGAAAATGAGCGGTTACAAAAGGTTACAATTTGTAACCACTCAATACCAAACACTTACGAGTAACTTATTGTAATTTAATGGTTACAAAAGGTTACAAAAGGTTACAATCGTTGTAACCGCTTAAAACATTGATATTCTTACGTTTATTTATTTTCTATATTTTTCTATTGTAACCATATAATGATATGATAAACAATACTTTATACTATATTTCTCTACTTGGTTACAAAAAAAACGCCAAAATCGCTGATTTTTTTTCTCGGAGAAAATTCGTTTTTTAGGTAATTGTTAAAACGAGCGTTTTGGGTCGTTTTTTGTGCTAAAACGATTGCTTTTAACGCTTCGGGAAGTAGGTACAAAAAAAACGCCTCCATAACGGGGGCGTTTTTCTTTGTATTAGGTTGTATTAAATTGGTGTATCAGTCGTCGAGAATAATGACGTACCGCTCACAGAGCTCTTTGACAATGTTCGGCGGGAGCATCTTGTAGCTTTTCGGCACGTTGAGCCCGTCGTTCTTTATCCACGCCCGCAGAACTTGAAGCGTTACGCCGGCTTTTTGCGCCAGCTCCCACTTGTACATCGCTCGGTATCGTTGGTTGATTTCGGGAAAAGGAATTGTCTTTTGTTTGTCGTCCATAATTCTAAAATTTAATGTATTCGTTATAATGAGGTTGTGTTTTTGCTTTGGTATTCACTCGTGCCTGTACGGCTCGGAGTTCGTCGTACTTCTGCAGACAGTCGCGACGGCGAGCTATGTTGTCTGTGGTCCGGAAGAGAAACATATCGCTGCAGAATGTAAAAAAGACCGGTGGCACTTCGTTGAAGCCGTGCCCCACGGCAAAGACATCTATCATACGTTGTCGTCGGCGTATCAGTATATCGTGTATACGCTCGTCGGTGGCAGCTCTGAGGTAGCTACGGCAGTCGTCGAATACGAGTATACCACGCGAGAAGTATGCGATACGCTCCAAGCTCCCGCCGTATGGGTTGAATATATGCCTTTCGATGCCCGAGAAGTTGTAACGGTCGGGTGTCGCCAGGTCGTTCTCCGGATACTGCAGCCACTCGGCAGCGTCGGGCGTTACTATCAACGCCCGTTGGCTGCTTTGCGTCAGTATATTGCGGAGTAGCGTGGTTTTACCTGTGCCGTTAGTGCCGAGTATTATCGTCAGTTTTGCCGCTCTTTCCATCGCTGTGCTGTTCTTTAAGTTTGAGTATCTCTGCCTGCAACGCCTCTATCTCGCGTCGGTCGGCATCTCGCTGTATATTAGCCTTGCGGAGCTGTATTATCATCGGTACCTTACTGCCGTATGTAACGACGAGCAGCACCAGTATCATCACTCCCGGAGGTATGTCTCCCACGCCTTTGAGTTTGATATACTCGGCGAAAGCCTTTTCTAGTTCGTTCTTACTATCGGCATCGGCACGGAACGCATCGCTCGTCTCCTCTTTGGCAATGGTACGCATTATCTCGGGCACAAAGCCGTCGATGGCAGCCACTATTAGGCGTGCCGTGGAGCGTGCTACCTGTGCGTTTACCTTGAGCGTTTCGGTTTCGTCGCGTTCGATATTGTCCGGCTCATCTACGGGGAAGTTGTCGAAGCTTACCGCCGACTCGGGCATCTCTTGCTTCGGGCGGTTGAAGTCCTGCATAAAGTCGTTGATGTCGGAAGTAACGAACTTATACTCCTGCTTCGGGGCGGTCTCTGCCGTCTGTGTCTTATCAAATATGCTCATTTGCTGTCGTTATTAGATTGTTCAACAATTCGGTGAGCGGTTGCCAGCCTATCACCTCTTTTACGGTATCGTTGCCGTCGATACCACAAGTCATTACCATACATTCACCTGTCTGTTTGTCTGTGTATATGAGGAAACAGGGCGTATTGCCTTCTTTGCATTCGGTCTGAGCAAGTACCTTGTTGATACCTTCGCCAACCTTTCCCAGATATTGCCCCGCCATAGGCAAGAGCGATTTTATCATCAGTCGGTTCATTGTTTTTGCGAGTTTAGCCAGTTCAACACCTCGGCGTGGGTATATCCGCACACCTCTTTAAATTCACTTTTTCGCACCACGAAATCGAAAAACCAATGATTGTACTGTTCGGTAACGTAGCGTACAAACATATCGATAAGTATCGCCTCTGGTCGCACATCCATACGGCGGGCATACTCGAGGAGCAACGAGCATGCCGGCTCGGGCAGCGTAAACGATAGCCTATCATGTGGTAGTTCGACACACGTTTTTTTTTCTAATTCCTGTATACGAGTTTCGAGTTCTTGTATACGTTCCGTATACGTACGCTCTTTTTCTTGTAAATCAGAAACATCGGTAGTGAGTTGTTTGTTAACTCCCTGTAAATCATTGTTTGCGTTTTGTATACGCTCTGTCTCTTTTTGTAAATCGTCGTATACGTTTTGTATACGCTCTGCCTCTTGTCTGTATCTATCGGCGTCTAAGCTGTTTACAATGCTTTTAAGCAAAAAACCTGCTTTTTCTTCTCCTGAGGTGTACTCGGCGAGTGCCTCATTTAACTTCTCCTTTTGTTCGTCGGAGCAACGAATACTTAATGTTGTCATTTTTTTACGATAAAAATTTTTGTGTATTAATAATTTTATTACCTTTGTATTGAAATTGTTTTCATAACTGCATTTTTGCACTACCGCTCGTTGATGTGCAAAACGGCAATTGATATTAGGGAGCGGGAAACTAATAGCCTACACGGCGGGAGTTGGCACATAACAATTTCATTTTTAACAGCCTTTCGGTCTTTATCGGAGTGGCTGTTTTTATTTTATATTGCTTACCATCGAATACGATTTCTATTATCGCTCTTTGGGAAATATCGGAATTTCCTCTATATACCAATATTTTTGCCCCATTGTTGCCCGAATATACTTCATTGAATTGGCTTACTATAAATTGGACATATTCAAACGCTCCGAGCCCCATAGCAGACAGCTCTCTGCCGTGTTGTTTTCTTATGTGCACGAGTTCGGACTCGTATACAATTATATCATAGGACTTTAAAACCTTACTCGCCCACGAATTGTGGCGTATACGTCCTACTTTGTACGCTCGGTTGTCGTTGTGAGCTTTTGTACCATTATCGGCATTATTTTTTCTTGGTAGTTTGCCTTTCATTTTTTTCTATTCCTTTATACAATTAACATCTTGATTGATTTGCGTAAGTATTTTTTGAAAAATATCCCCTGTTTTTATTTGTAAGTCTACTCTATAAAGGTTTGCGATATATTGCTCCAATTCGCTTTCTGGTGCATCTAATAGATGCTGAGGAAATTTTGAACAACCACTAAATCCACACAAAGACACAAAAATGAAGTTATCTGACACCCGTACCTCTAAATCCCCATCTATATGAGTAGCATACAGCTTAATTCCAAAAAGTTCTTCATTTGTAGTTTCGATTTTGTGGGTGCTTATCATTCTTATGTATTTTTCTTGAAGAACAAATAATGTGCGATAAACATCAGAAAATAGTCTATCCAGTTGGAAGCTTTTTGACTCTACTTTTACCATTTTTCCCTTTATTTTTTTTCTAAATCAAACATATAACAGGCTTTATTTGTCGCCTTTATTTTCAATAGATTATTGAAGGTTCTACTACTACGTCGTACGCCACAGTATTGTATAATGCGACCCCCGCTTTCACACTCCCACCTCTGCCTGTGATTGCACTGCCGACAGGTATAGCCGTTCTCCTCTAACCACTTATGTTTAGGTGTTAGTGGGGCAGGTGTGCCTTCAAACTCTTTAATATCAAACAATGTATTCATCTTTCAACTTTTTTACTCTTTTGTCCACTGCATTGCCATAGCTTCCGCAATGCCTGTGAAAGTCCTCGAGCGTAACCGCTGCCGCTCTTCTCGTGGTAACTTCAACGTCTCATAATGTAATCGGCTATCTGTCCTGCCGCTCTTATGTCGTATAATATCAGGAATAACTACTTTTGTCGGTTCTAAATTTGGCAATCCGAACAACCACAAACAAGTACTTTTTCGCTCTGTGTGCCCAAATTGATATGGTTGTATAATCTGATTGGGCTTTCTGTAAAGGCGGCTCATTATTCCTATCGGATTTTCAATATAACCACAACCAACTATTTCCAACGCCTCAACACACTTCAAAAAATGTCTAATAGCTCTCTTTCGCTCCTGCCTTATGTTCGGGAAACGCTCGGTATACTGCGGTAAATAATACTTGTTAGCTGCAACTGTTAGCCGAGTACACTCCGGATGCATCCCTAAGAAATCGGGCTTTACTATCTGTATAGCCTTGAAACAATCCATTTGAAGATGTCTATCTGGATAATCTCCACTTGTCGGCAACAAATCACAGCTATATGCGTCGTGCCCCATTCGCAGAAACGCAGACATAACCACCTGACTCTCTTCGTGAGTAATAAGAATTCTTTTTTTCATTTTTTTTAATAAGGCACTTCTGCCTGTGTATAAGTTAGTTTTGTGTCTTCTGTGTCGGGTATAGCCTTTTTAGCAGCGGCTTCTATCTCTGCCGGTGTAAGGAAACGCTCTATCGGGAACACGTAGCAGCGTCCCTGTGCTCGTTTGGTAACGATACGTGTGTATATTTCTCCGTCGATTTCGTCTTCGTACAAGCGGAATATTGTATATTTTTTATTCGACGACGGTAAACCTCGCTCTGCATCGGCATCGGTAACGAACTTTTTAAGCTCCAGTACGTTTTTCAAATAATTGTCGAGCTTTATCTCATCTTCGCGGTCGAACACACTACCGGAAAACGTCCGTAGCTGTTCGGGCGTATAGTATAGCTCCCGCTCGCCTGTTTCGATAAATAAGTTTCTTATATACGCCTCTATTTTCTTTTGCAGCAGCGGACGCTGTTCGTCTTTTATTCTCTGCAAAGCATCCGTATACAGTACCTCCGGAGCAAACCACATACGGCTCACCTTGGGGTGTACTATTTTCCTATTGCTCAGATGATAGAGAAATGCCGGTATCTCGTCGAGCAGACGAGTCTTAAATGACACGTCTTTGAGCTCTTCTTTGGGTAGCGGTTTTACTATCCTGACCCAAAAACGTTGCTCTACTTGCCCGATATACAGAAACCTCGTCGGGTGGTTTGAGGTGAGTCCGAACTTGGTGAAGTTGGCTACCTCTACCGTCTCGCTGCCTTTCATTGTCATCGGTATGCGTGGAGCAGTGGAGAGTGCTTTGATTTTTTCGGTAAGTTTCGAATTGTCGGCGGTATCGTTCTCTTCGAGGTATACCATTAGTTTACCCGCCGTGTAGCTATTAAATTGATTATCGATGTCTTCGGGTCGTACCATAGAGACGTTGTTGCCAAAAATGTAATTAACGAACTGAAAGAAAGTACTCTTTCCCGTCTCGTTTTCTTTCGACACCAAGCAAATTACCGGCAGTATCTGCGTGGGATACTGGTACATTATCTGCAAGTAATCCATACCTACATTGTACTGTTCTTCGAAGATATGCCGCATAAGCTTATCGATGGTTTCCCAAGAGCCTTCTCTGGGCTCGTGTTTCATCGGGTAATATAAATTGTAGCAATCGTTTATAACATTTTTATAGTCGACGTGCGAAGGAATATTTACGAATGTTTTATACTTGGGTATACGCGAAAAGAGGTCTTTCATTGTCGGAAAATCGTCTTTTATCGTCTGTCTCAGCCTCCTTTTGCGTGTTTCGCGACACTCTCCGGTGATTTCGTCGGGCTCTTTTATTATTTCGTAGAACTCATTACCTACACGCATATAGTTCATTAAGTCCTTCGGGATAGTACGCTCGAGTTTCTCCTCTTTGGCGTTGTACTTGTATTTCGAACCGTAAAAAACAAACTCTTTCTCTCCGATAACATCGGCGTGGTACGAATAGAAATCATCCGGAAGTTGCAGGTGAAAATATTTTTGCAGCCTCGTAGAGAAAGAGTCCATATTAAGCCTATAAAAGTACTCTCCTCCTCCTCCCAGACGCATAAGGTCTTCGCGGACGGCGTCGATTTCGTCGGGGGCGACGACACATAGCAGGTCGTCGAGTCCTTTGGGGTGTCCTTCGACTGCATCGCTAACGATGTGGGCAAAATATGTCTTTACGTCGTAGGCGTCCATAAACGAATGGAAACGCAGCATAGCGTTGAAGAACGCAGCGGGGCGTTGTGTGAGTTCTGTGTCTTGTTCGAGGTGTTTTGTCGATATATCCAAGCAATCACCATCGTAGAGCATCACCACATTCTTTACCTTGCATCGCTGTATCAGCTTGCCGATGTCGGGGTATAGCCGCTTGGTGCGTTTGTCTGCAAGATTCTGAATGCCGGGAATGCCTACCACGTCGAAACCGCAGAGTGCCCCCTTGAATGCCTTAAACTCACCTTCGGTAACGACCAACGTGCGTATTTCGTCGGCGTCGGCGTACTTTTGTACCAACTGTGGCGGAAAAAACGGATAAGTAGGCTGTCCTTTTGGCGATATGTATTTTGCGTTGGTCTGCGGGTCTCGCAGGCGTTTGCGTTGGTAGTCGATGAGCTTATTGTTGTAATTATGGAGTGGGTCGGGGTCGGTGTACTCGTACTGTATTCTGTTACCGTATATGTCCCAGTAGTTTATGAGTATATTACCGTGTTCGTCGCTCTCGAATATAGGTATATCTACTTTGGCAGTATTAATACCTTCAAAATCTGTTATTTGTACTCTGATACTATTTTGCTCGGGCTGTATGCCGAGTTGCTCGAGACGCTGTTCTAAATAACTCTGACTCATATCGCTGCGTATCGGTTTAGGTAACTTTCAAATACAGACACAAGTAGGTCGAGGTAGCGAGCTCCGTTAACCCAAAAATAGAAATGCGTCGCATCCGACTCGGGCAGATGACTATAGCCCTCACAGTCTACTTCTCCACCGATAAAATAGCGGTTGACGCTGTCGGCTATATCGGCAGCAGCTTCTACCGCATCGGGCACTATTATTGTTGCCTTGTGTTCAACAAAATTGTACTTAATTTCCTTTAGTTTCATTTTTTTTCTCTCCTATATATATATTATTTGTATGCTAAGAATGTGCAAGATAGCGGCGAATATATTCGTCAAGTTGCTCACGGGTAAATAGTTTGCGTCCGCAACGCCCTTCGCGTTTGTAGCATCGAAGTTTGCCCGCTGCAATAAGCTTATTGAGGCTTAAGTAATTGGTGTATCCTAATATTGCGGCAGCCTCCTGTTGCGTATATAATTTTTCCATTCTTTTTTACCCAAAAGATACACCGATAGCCCCGCATTGTAGGAGAGAAAAAGCGGGGCTATCGGTGTATCGAATACTGCATTTAACAACAAAAAAACTCTCCTATATCTCAAAAAAAAACACTACCTTTGCCGAAATACGATTGCCAATTCCTACCTCGCAAGGGTAGTGTCGTTATTTTTTTGCAAAGATAGAACAAAAAATTCTATTAGAGACCTTTTTTAGAACAAAAAATTCTATTCAATTCGCTATTTGGAACAATTTTAAATAAACATAATATGGTAAACGCTGTTAATAAGAGGCTTATAGATGTAATAAATTTTTTAAAAGGGAATGGTAAAATTTACAATGAGGTAGATTTTGCAAAAAAGACAAACATTAATAAGTCTTTTTTGTCTGATATGAAGGCAGGGAGAAAAGAAGTTAGTGAAAAAACAATAAAAATTATCACCAATTCATTCCCTGAAATAAGTTATAAATGGTTACTTACAGGAGAGGGAGAAATGGTTGAGGATGGTCTTTGCTATTTTACTGGAATGCAACCTGTAAATTCGTGCACAAATAACTTGGGCAAAATAGAAGGAACTGCCTCAATAATAAACCAATCTAATACTAATGGAGATAACATAAACAATAATTCAGGCGATATGACTAAAATAGCCTACGGGGCAATTCTAAGGCTACTAAAAGAATACACAAATAAACTACAAGACGAAAATAATAGTTTAAAAGAAATAATAAGTATACTCGAAAGAATAATAAAATAATGTTATCTGTTTTTTTTAACAAAACAAAAACAATAATCTTGGTATTGGTTATTATTACGTGCAGCATGGCTATTGCCATACTGACGGGAAACTACAAGCCAGTTGATATTATTGGAAACTCGGTAGCCCTGTCTTTTGTAGGAATATTGGCTACTTTTATTGTTGTAAACAACACTATTCAGGTAAAAAACATAGAAGATAAGCTAAATAAACATATATCAGCACAAAAAGAGTTTTACGAACACATAGAAGACTTTAAAACTAACTATATGACAGCCTCTTTTTTTGCTTTTCGCAACTTGGCTATTATGGATAATCCAAATGTAAACGAAACGTCTGCTATAAGAGCTATTGAGTTTTGTATTGAAGCAATATTTCATTACTCAAAATGCACAAAAAATAATAGCAAAAGCGACCTAACCCAAACCATTATATGTCTTAATAATTGGGTATGCAATGTTGTAGAAAAAAAAATAAACATTGATATTGAGACAAAAGAGGCTCTAAGAATAAGTATAAAAATAGACTTATTACTAAAAGAAAGTGGTGTATTTTTCACTCAAGAACACCAAAAGGAGTTAAGCAAAATAAAACACGAATGGGATAATATAATTTAATCACATTTTAGAAAACAAACAACAACTACAAAAAAAATAAGACTCAAAACTCGTATATTTTTATACTATTTTTTATACCGTCGCTTATATACACGTCGTGGAGGGCTAAAAACAAATCCCTTCCGGATCACATCGGTAGAAGCCCTTTGTTTGAGGGCTTTTGTTCTCTCCGAATAGGTCATCGTATCTGCAGAGCTGTTAAGCTGCTCTTATCGAGCATCTCACCATATCGTTTGTGACTCTGCCTCGACAATTTTTCCCATATTTAATTTTGGGATTCTCGCCGGTAGGAGTAGTAACTTTTTTAATAAAAGTTTTCTCCAAAAAAGTTGTAACTTTGCGACCTCGTATTTTTCCTAAAAAGCACAAAAAATTATTCTTATAAAATATGATTTTTCTTATCAAAGCATTGCAGCTGATACTGGCTCTGTCGATACTGGTGGTAGTTCACGAGTTCGGACACTTCGGTTTTGCCCGACTATTCAAGGTGCGGGTAAACAAGTTTTACCTGTTTTTCAACCCCCGATTCTCCATTTTCAGGGCAAAAAAGATAAATGGCAAGTGGCAGACGAAGTTTTTCTCACGCAACTTGCCCGAGCACGAAGTGCAGGCTGTCGACGAAAACGGCGTGCCGAAGACCGACAAAAAGGGCAAACCCATAATGATACCCGATGACATCAACAAACTGCCTGCCGACGATTGGCGTCGCTATCCTGAGTCTACCGAGTGGGGTATTGGTTGGGTACCTTTCGGCGGATATTGTGCCATAGCAGGTATGGTCGACGAAACGACCAAAGAGTCGTCTCTATCGAGTGAGCCTCAGCAATGGGAGTATCGTTCACGTAAGCCTTGGCAGCGTTTTTTTATGATTGTCGGCGGCGTACTGTTCAACTTTATCCTCGCCATATTGATTTTTGCTATGCTGTTGTTTAAAAACGGCGAAGAGGTCTTACCCGTCCGCAACGCATATCTCGGATACAAATACTGTCGTACGGCTCTCGATAACGGATTTCGTAATGGCGACATAATAGTGGCTATCGACGGAGGCGAGGCAAATAGCAGCAAAGACGTCATAGAAAAGCTTGTGATAGAGGGCAAACGCAATGTTACCGTCAGTCGCAACGGTGAGACGACGACCGTCTGTCTGCCCGAAAACTTCGGAGAACAGTTCATAGAAGCCAAAGAAAAACAGTTTATGACGCCCGTTATACCGTTTGTCGTCGATAGTGTTATGCCACAGTCGGCGGCGATGAGTAGAGGTCTGCAACGCGGCGACAGTATCGTCGGAGTGGGTGGCAAGCCGCTTACCGACGTCGAAGATATTATGGCGGCTATCACCGATAATGCAGGCAAGATGACGACAATAGACTTCTATCGTCGTGGCAGCCTCGTTTCGGACAGTATTATGCCCGACGAAAACGGTAAAATAGGTGTAGTACTACGCGACCCGACACATATCTTCGAGACCGAGAAGATTCGTTACGGCTTCTTTGCCGCCTTCCCTGCCGGTATACGTATGGGGTGGGAGACTCTCGTGTCGTACGTAAAGCAATTCAGACTTGTGTTTACCAAGGCGGGAGCCAAGTCGGTAGGCGGATTTGCCGCTATCGGCAACCTCTTCCCATCGCAGTGGAATTGGACTATATTCTGGAGTATGACGGCTCTGTTATCGGTTATACTTGCCTTTATGAATATATTGCCCATACCTGTGCTCGACGGAGGGTATATACTTTTTATCATCTACGAAATGATAACGGGCAAAAAACCGAGCGACAAGTTTATGGAGATATCTCTGAATATAGGTATGATACTTGTTCTGGGCTTGCTTGTATTTGCCAACGGTAACGACCTGCTGAAATGGATTACATCTATGTTCTGATGAATAAATGATTGTGTTAACGACAGCCTTATATGGCTGTCGTTTTTTTGTGCTAAAAATGGAAGTTCCAGCTTACCGACGGCACTATCGAGAACAGATACATCATCTTGCCTTGCAGTTTGTTGGGATTGTCTTTGTCTTTGACAAAATATATCGTCCAAGGGTTTTTGCGGGCGTATGCGTTGTAGACGGATATGTTCAGTTCGTGCTGAAATCGTTTGTGCGGCTGCGATAGTTTCCACGTCGCCGATAGGTCGAGACGGTGGAAGTCGGGAAACCTGTAAGCGTTTCTCTTCGACGGGATAATCACCCATTTGCCGTCGGTAGAGCCTATGTCGCCGACCCAATAACGCCCCTCGGGGTAGGTAACGGGCTGTCCTGTGGAGTAGACCCACGTTGCCGACAGCGTCCAACGTCTGCTGAGCTCGTAGTTTACCACGACGGATATGTTGTGAGGCTTGTCGTAAGGCGAACGATAACGTTCGCCACCGTTTACTTCGTCTATCTTACGAAAGCTGCGGGCGAAGGTATAGCTCACCCAGCCGTTGATACGTCCCGAAGGCTTGGCTATCATCAGTTCGAAGCCATAAGAGTAGCCCGTACCGAACCGCAATTCGCGTTCGAGGTCTTTATTGCCGAGCAGTCGGGCACGGTCTTTGAAGTCGATTACATTGGTGTAGTGCTTGTAATAGACCTCTGCCGATGTTTCGAGAGTGCCGTCGAAGAAGTCGTGGAAGTAGCCGAGTACAAATTGGTTGCAGAGCTGCGGGCGTACGTTGTTCGACGCCGAAAACCATATCGACAGCGGCGAGCCTGCCGTAGAGTTGGATGCTAACTGTATGTATTGGGCAGAGTGTGAGAATGAGGCTTTTATCGAGTTGTGCCGCCCCAGAGAGTAGTTGAGGCTGATACGCGGCTCGAGCCTTAGGTTGGTGTTGTATATCTGTCCTTTTTTTGTGAAAAAAGAGTCTACCACCGCATAGTTGCGTATGTTGTACGTTATGGAGTCGTTGCTGAGATTGTTCATCATAGACAGACGCAGACCGTATCGAATGCCGAGTTTGTCGAATAGTGTCGTCTGATGAGAGGCATACAGAGCGTGTTCGAGCGTATACATAGGCGAGAGCTGAAACGATGAGTTGTCTATCAGCGTATTCTGCCCGCTACCGCCGCCTTTGCCGGGGTCTATCCGATGGTGGACAGCCTGATAGCCGAACCGTATACTGTTGTTGGAGTCGGGCAGCCACGTGAAATCGAGTTTGCCGCCTATGTCGTTCAGTACAGACTTCCAGTCGAAGCTAATCTCCTCGGATATGTCCTCGAGCAGGAAGTAGTCGTATTTACTCGTAAAGACGGATAGATTCGATACCAATCGGGGCGAAAAAACGTGGTGCCAGCCTGCCGACCCTACGTTGTTGCTGAAAGATATGCCTGCAAGTTGATTTTTGAAGTGGTCTTTGCCCGAATATACGGATAGAAACAAACGGTCGTTGCGGCTTATAGTCCAGTTGAACCTTCCATTGAGGTCGTAAAAATAGAGTTTGGCATTTTTTATCGATTTGTCGTTGGCAAGAGGGATAAATATATCGGCATAAGTACGCCTACCCGACAGCATAAGACTTACCTTCTCGTCTACGATGGGAGCTTCTATCGTCAGTTTCGACGAGATAGTGCCGATGGAGCCGTTTACACGCAGCTTTTTCGTTATATTGTCTTTTGTACGTACCTCCATCAGCGACGAGAGCCTGCCGCCGAAGGCAACGGGTATATCGCCCTTATAGAGCTTTACGTCTTTTATGGCGTCGTTGTTGAATATCGAGAAGAAGCCGAGCAGGTGCGATGCTCCGTATATCGTGGCGTCGTCGAGCAGTATCAGGTTTTGGTCGTAGCCGCCGCCGCGAACGCTGAAGTTCGATGAACCTTCGGCTACCGCTTGCACTCCGGGTAGTAGCTGCAAGGCTTTGACGATGTCTACCTCGCCCATCATCGCAGGGATTGCCTTGATGGCAGTAGCCGACAGGCGATTGACAGAAGGCTCTATACGTCGGATATTTTGGTTTTGCTCGGCAGAAATCTCTACACTGCTAAGTATGGTGGATATTGCCGACAGACGAATATTGCGGCGGGTGTCTTGTGAGATATTGATGTTTAACGTATCGGTTTTGTAGCCCGTAGAGGAGACTATTATCGTGTGTTTGCCTTTGGGTAGCGAGAGCGAATATTCGCCTTTGTCGTCGGTTACAGTGCCCTGATTCAAGTCGACGACGCTCAGCGAGGCTCCTATGAGGATTTCACCCGTATTTTTATCGCCGATATTGCCGTAAAGCACTACCTCTTGGCTTATCGCCGATAGGCTTACAAATAAAAATATTAAGAAAAAACAGTATCTCACAGTATGCGTATCAGCTTATTTTCACTCCTTCTTTGTCGGTTACTTTGCCTATAACTGTTGCTTTCTCGTCATGTTTTTCGAGTATGGCTATGGCTTCGTCGGCTTCGTCGGCAGACATCGCCACGACCATTCCTATCCCCATATTGAAGATGTTGAACATCTCGTCGTGCGGTACGTTGCCATATCTTTCGAGGAAGCGGAATACGGGAGAAATCTCCCAGCTGCCCTCTTTGATTTCGATACCCTGTCCTTTGCCAAGTATACGCGGGATATTTTCGTAGAAACCGCCGCCTGTGATGTGACTTATACCGTGTACGTTGCAGCGACGTACGACATCTAAAACGGGCTTTACATATATCTTGGTCGGGGTGAGCAGCACCTCGCCAAGAGTCTGCCTATCGGACAACTCGGGGTATATTTTATTCAAATCCAGATTGTTGTCGGCAACGATTTTGCGTACCAAACTGAAGCCGTTGGAGTGAACGCCTGTGGAGGCGATGCCTATTAGCACGTCGCCTACTGCTACACGCGAGCCGTCGATGAGTTGCGACTTCTCCACAGCGCCGCAGGTGAAGCCTGCTATGTCGTATTCGCCCTGCTGATACATCGATGGCATCTCGGCTGTCTCGCCGCCGACGAGGGCACAACCTGCCTGCCTACACCCCTCAGATACGCCTGCTACGATTTGCTCTACCTTGGCAGGGTCTGTGGTGCCGATGGCTATATAATCGAGGAAAAAGAGAGGCTCGGCTCCCTGTGCCAGCACGTCGTTGACACACATAGCCACGGCGTCGATGCCGATAGTATCGTGTCGGTCGAGGGCGAAGGCTATCTTGAGTTTGGTACCTACGCCGTCGGTACCGCTGACCAGTACGGGTTCTTTGAGTTTCAATGCCGACAGGTCGAACATACCGCCAAAGGCTCCGATATTACCCATCACGCCGAGTCGGGAGGTCGACGATACGTGTTTTTTTATTCTGCTTACTACCTCGTAGCCTGCCTCGAGATTAACGCCTGCTTGCTGATAACTTACTGCCATATTTTTGTAGTGGTTCGAAAAAGTATAATCTTTTAAATTACTATGATTTTTATGGCTGCAAAGATACAAAATAGTTACGAAAGAATATGAATAAATATCGTAAGAATCTTGTATTATGATGTTTTATTTGTTCATTGGGATTGGAGACCGGAGTGATGATAAGGAATTGTCGGGTCACAGGTTTTTACTACTTTTGCTTAGCAAAATTTTGTTCATAAAACATATAAAAACAGATTATCGTTATGCCATTCTTAGAATCGCTCGGGATATACCAGTCATACGTGTATGTGATGGTGATGTTTGTAGCAATATATTTATTTATTTGCTCACTAATCAAAAACAATATCGTGCGTGCTGTCGTGGCTACTGTTGCTGTGGTCTTCATTGCCGCTCAGATGTTTTCGCTCTATTCGACGCAGACCTTTGTAGGCTATCAGTTTTACGTTCATGCCAATATCAAAGGTGTAAACGGTATGCAGGGATATTTCGTGAAGCAGATGGTAGTTATCGGCAGTGTGGTGGCGGTGTTGTGGGTGGTGTATTTTTTGTCGTACCGTCTATTACAAAGGATACTGAGCCGTGCGGGTCGTCGGGTGAGATTTGCTGTTGTGGGAATGTACGTATTGCTTCTGGTGGTGATGTGTGGGCTGGTAATCTTGCAAGGAAATTTCATCAGAGATACCAAAACGCTACTGCCGCTCTTCGCATCGAAACATTCCGACGATTTCAGAGCCGTCCTCGAGCGATACGGTATGGGCGATTACGTATCACCCGAGCAAATAGAAGCCATTGCCGATGGGCGTAACGTCATCGTAATCTCGATGGAGTCGATGGAGAAAAACATCCTTCTCTGTCCCGATTCGCTTACACCCCGCCTCAATAGACTAAAAAACGAATGGCACACTATCGACATATACCCCAATAATGGTAGTTCTTGGACTTCGGGGTCACTCTATACTTCTCTTACGGGCTTCCCTGCAGAGTTTGGTATCGGCAGCAATCAGATATTCCACACCGCCGTACATTCGAATATATCGAGTATAGTCGACGTCTTTCGCAAGAATGATTATCGCACCATTTTCCTCATAGGCAATGCCGAATTTTCGGGCACGAGGAGTATCCTTACTACTTTCCATTTCGACGAAATAATAGATTATCTCTGTGCATCGAATACATTCGACGTGTCTGCAATGGGTTTGCACGATAGAGATTTGTTTGCTTTGGCGAAAATAAAAGTCGAGGAGCAGCTCGGCGAGGGCAAACCTTTCTTTATGTTCATCTCCACTACCGACTCTCACTTTCCCGACGGTATCGTCGACCCGAAGATGCAGGGAGTCGTAGCTCCTCGCAATAACGGCTTCGACTTCTGTGTATCGGTGCTCGACTATGTCGTGGGCGACTTCATCGACTACCTCCGTCGCCGCCGTGTGATAGACAATACCACTATTTTCCTCTACCCCGATCACCTGAAGATGGGTACTCCTCCCACCTGCGGAGACCCCAACGACCGACGCCTCTACGTTATCTCCAACTCTGCCTCGCTGCCACAGTCGCAGAAGAAACTATATCAGATAGATATACCGCATATAATACTGCAAGGAGCAGGAGTACGCCACAACCTCCGTTTCCTTACCGACTATATCGCCGACGACGACAAAAACCTCTGGATAGAGCAGCACCTCATCCCGCTGACCGAAATCAATACCAGCGGTATAGTACGCAACTCCAAGATTCTTGCCGATAGCGACACGGTAGCACCAGACAGGGGAATGGTAAAGTAGTAGCATATCGATGTTCTTATTACTTTTGCCTTCCGTAACGCTTGATACGGTGTCGGGCGTTTTTAAAAAAAAGGTATGGGCTGCCAAAATTATTAAAAAAAAATAGGGTATTTCTGTTAACCAAGTATTCGTTTTTTATTTGTGAGGAAAAAAACTTACCTTTGCCGAGCATTGTGATAAAAAATACGGATATATTAATTGGATTCAATATCGAAAAACTAAAAATCGAGTGAGTTATGAAGACTAAGACTTTTATTGCTATGTTACTTTGTTGTCTATGTGGTTCGGCTTGGGCACAATCCCTCGAAGGGCGTGTTACCGACGAGCGTAGTCAGCCGTTGGAGTTTGTCAATGTGGTTCTGTACTCTCTACCCGACACTGCACAGATTACAGGGACTATCACGGATGCCGACGGTAATTTTTCACTGACGAACGAGAAAGTAAGCAATGGTTTTATTGAGGTATCGTTTGCGGGCTACCTCACGCAGAGGGTAGGACTTAGACAGGGACAGACCATAGTCTTACAGCCCGATACCGCTCTGCTCGGCGAGGCGGTGATAAGTGCCGTTGTGCCCAAAATAAAGATTCGAAACGATGCTCTGGTGGCTACCGTCGAAAACTCGGTGCTCAAAGAGGCGGGCACTGCCAACGAAGTACTCAAACGTCTGCCGTCTGTGTCGGGGAACGACGGAGACTATTCCGTATTCGGCAAAGGGAAAGCCGTTATATATATCAACAATCGTGAGTTAAGAGACCCCTCGGAGCTTGACAAACTCAATTCGGCGGATATACGCGATGTGGAGATAATCACCAACCCCGGTGCTCGTTACGATGCTTCCGTAAAAGCGGTCATACGCATAAACACTATCCGTAAAGCAGGCGAAGGCTTCGGGTTCGATTTGCGGTCGAGTTACTATCAGTCGGAGAATGTCGATTTGGTAGAGCAGTTGAACCTCAATTACCGCAAAAACGGCTGGGATATTTTCGGTACAATGGCTTATTATCAAAACGAATTTTTACAAAAGAGCAATGTATTGCAAAAAACTTATGTAGATACGCTTTGGCTTCAGAACAATGATTTTATCACAGAAAACCATACAAAAACGATAGAGGCGATAGCAGGAATAAATTACGAGATTTCGCCAAAACATTATGTAGGGGCACGATATACTCTGTCTGCCTCCCCGAATGGTAAGATTATTACCAATACAAACAGTCGGATTTATGCAGGCGATACGGGTAACGTTTATGACGAACTGACCAGTGTAACGGACGATTTCTCGGCTCGTAAGCCTGCTCACAGGATAAATGCATATTACGACGGTACGGTGGATAGGTTGAATATTAATTTTAATACCGATTTTTATACCGACAACCAATCTTCGCGGTCTACGATAACGGAGAAAAGCCTAAAATATAGCGATAAAACCGTTACTTCGGAGAATGATGTGGATAATCGTCTTGTTGCTGCCAAACTTATCTTGTCGTATCCCGTCTTTGGCGGCAGTCTGTCGTTGGGTAGCGAATACACCGATACATATCGTAGAGATAAATATGTAAACCGCGAAAATACTCTCCTTTCGCTCAATACTACTATCGAAGAGCGGAATACAAGTATTTTTGCCGAATACTCGTATGCTCTCCCTTTCGGGCAGCTTGGAGCCGGGCTGCGGTACGAAAATGTAAAGTCTGACTATTTTGTCGACGACAAACCGGTAGACGAACAAAGCCGTCGTTATTCGCAGTGGTTCCCCAACGCAAGTTTCGCAACTAATATCGGAGATATTTCTTTACAGCTAAGCTATACCGCAAAAACGAAACGACCGACATACAGAGAGCTGAGCAATAATACTTTTTATATGAACAGACTTACTATGCAGAGAGGTAATCCGTTGTTGAAACCGACTCTAATGCAAGATATTACTCTTATCGGTTCGTGGAAGTTTATGCAAGCGATGATAAGTTACAAAGAGGAGCGAAATGCCATACTTCATTGGACTGAGCAGGACAAAGACACTCCGAAAATATCGATTGTGTCATTCAGGAACTTCGACAGACTGCCGCGTATGACCGCACTTTTGGCTGCTGCTCCCTCTTTTGGCATCTGGACACCGCAGACAAGCGTCGGGTTTCAAAAACAATGGATAACGATAGATATTAATAATAAAAAGATAAACCTTAATACTCCCGTATTTTTGTTTTCTATGAAAAATTCCATCTCCTTGCCTAAAGGATTTTTATTCACTCTCGATATGACTTTCCAGAGCAAAGGAGACTATCAGAATGTATATCTTGCCAAGAATAAGTTTATCGTAAATACCGGTATTACCAAGTCGTTTTTCGATAAACGGCTTCGTGTAGAACTGAAAGCACACGACTTGTTTAGAGCCGTCGAAAGCAATTTGCTCTACAACGAGAAGATGGAACTGATACAAACCAACATATTCGACAACCGAGAGATTGAATTGACCTTGCGTTACAACTTCAATACGGCAAAAAGCAAATACAAAGGCACCGGTGCGGGCAACAGCGAAAAAGAACGACTGTAAGGCATACAATACAGCAAAGATTGCCTTACGATGGAGAGTATAGCAGTCTTTTTCGGAGTTTTAGCGTCCTGCTCAGGTGTTTTGTAGAAATATGTTTATCCGTTGTATGTGTTTTTGATATAGTCTTGGCAGGGATTGTCTTTGCTTACTATTTTGCAAGGATTGCCAAGTACCAACGAGTTGGGTGGCACATCTACATTGACAAACGCATTGGGAGCAATCAGCACGTTAGACCCTATATTTATATTGCCTACTATGACTGCACCTGTACCTATCCATACGTTATCGCCAATGGTCGGAGTTCCTTTTAGCTTTCCTCTGTTGGCTTGTCCTATTGTAACTCCGTTGGCTATATTGCAGTTCTCGCCTATTATTGCCCGCTCGTTGATAACCACTGCACCGCGGTGTCCGATATAGAAACCTACTCCTATCTTTGTGCCGGCAGGTATCTGGTATCCGTATTTGAAAGAGTATCGCCTCTTCATAACGGCAAATAATATCCAGGTAGGGGAGTATCTTTTGCTGTTTGCCATACGTCGCAAGCAATACATATATCTGAAACCGGGAAACCGAAGTCCGCGAATAAACCCGCCTATTCCTGTCAGCCCGCCGTATCTGAAAAGGTCTGCCTTCACTACCCTGTGCATAGAGTGCCGTTTTTTTATGTTTTAAATGTTCGGCGAAATTAACAATAAATTTTCATTTTACCGAGAAGACACAATATCTTCGGGCTATTTTTATGGGTATTTCCCTTGTATTTTAGGATGTAAAAAAGTAGAGTATCTTCCGCAAACTTCCAAAATCCCCGTGACGAATTTATAGGAAAAATGAGTATCTTTGCATCGAGAAAACCCCTATGTCTGACTGTGAAGTAAGATATAATCTGCAGGTAAGTCGGATTGACGTAGAAGTTTACATATTAACTTATAAAACAATATAGATATATGAAAAGAAAAGAATTTCTTTTGTTGTTGCTGTCTGTAATACAGATTGGTGTGTTTGCTCAGAAAACCGAAGATGAAAATAATCTGTACTGGCAATCGGACAGAAAAATTAATTTCTCCGACTATCAATCGAAGTCGGATACCAACTGCATAAAATACAACGAACGATACGGGCTAAAAATGTCTTCGAGTATAGGTTTCAGATGGGTTGTTGATGTACCCAAAAGATGGAGAGGGAAGATGGACAAAGCTTATGTAGTTCCTGTCTTTTGTAAAAACTGTTCTTGTATCCTTGCCGAAGATTCTATGTCATTGAAAACAGACAGGTTACTGTTTGATATAACAGAGATTCTGTCAAGAAATATCCGTAAAGAGTTGGACGAATTTCAAAGAGCGACTAACGTTGACAATGTCAATGAAATGTTTTTCACAACTGTCAAAAACAAATGGGACGAATTAAGAGGAGACTTTTTTGCCACAGTTATACGTGAAATATTAATCGAAAAGCAAGAGGGGGCATACGAGAAATGGAGAGAAAAGATTGATGAGATGTTGGAAAAAAGAAAGGAATATGCTACCAAGCCTGAAGATTGTTTTAGGTTTATCGCAGGTAAACCGATAGAAAAAGGTTATAAAAAGGCAAAAAGTATTATGGGCGATATGAGAAGCAAGAATAGTAATGACACCGAAACGACCGAATAATACCCCTGTATGATTTCGGGGAAAATAAAATCTTTAATTTCTGATTCGTAATTAAATATGTTGTTCGCCTCTATATTGCATTTCCACAGGGCAATCACAAGGATTGCCCTTAATTGTTATTACATCGCTATATACTCTACTGCTTTATCATCTTCAATACTGCTCCGTCAGCAAGGACGAGATAGACGCCTTTGGGCAGGTGTGATACTGCCAGACGGTCTGTATTCGCGGCACGGGTTACCTCTATGCCGTACATATTATATATGCGTACCTCCTGCACGGATGTCGAGAGGTGCAGCTCGTTGTCTGTGGGGTTGGGGTAGATGGAGATAGCCTCTTCTGATGAGGCTTCGTCTATACCCGTAGAGGCACAGTCGTAGCTGCCAGTGGTGTTGATATCCGTATAGTTACCGTCGTCTTTATATTTTCTTACATTCCAATGCTTGTTGATGGCGTTCTGTGCGTTGGTGGCTGTGACTATGGCTATTTCGGCTTGATCCGACGATTCGCCTAAGGGAAATATTGATGCATATTCAAAGATTGTCGCTACTACATCTGGCAGGGAGCAGTAGATGCGGTCGAGAGTGTAGGTAGAGAAGTTGTTGCGGTAGCAATGCAATGTCCTCAACGCATTGCATCCACTTATGTTGATGGAGGTAAGCTGGTTTTGGGAACAATTTAACGCATTCAACTCAGTGCATATGCTTACGTCGATGGTAGTAAGTCGATTGTTTTCACAATCTAACCCCGTCAACTGGGTATTCTTCGAGACATCGATAGCCGTAAGCTTATTAGACCCACAATATAACCCTATCAACAAGGGATTCTTTGTTACATCAATGGTCGCAAGCTGATTGTTTTTACAATCTAACCCCGTCAATTGCGTGTTCTTTGTTACGTCGATGGCTGTAAGCTGATTGTTGTCACAAGATAACGTCGACAACAATGTATTCTTCGAGACGTCAATGGCGTTAAGATTATTTGAGCGACAATCTAACCCCGTCAACTGCGTATTCTTCGAGACGTCAATGGAGGTAAGTTTATTGAAACCACAATATAATTCCTTCAACAGTATATTTTTGTTTACGTCTATGGAGGTGAGTTTATTTTTTTCACAATTAACCCTAATCAGTTGCGTATTCTTCGAGAAGTCAATGGCTGTAAGATTGTTTGAGCGACAATCTAACGTCGTCAACTGCGTATTGTGGCTTATGTTGATGGAAGTAAGTTGATTCCCTCCACAACTTAACCCCGTCAGCAGCGTATTCTTTGTTACGTCAATGGCATCAATCTGATTGTTTGGGCAGTTTAACTCCGTCAACTGTGTATTGTGGCTTACGTCGATAGCGGTAATATTAGCTTTGTTGAAGCTGCAATTGAAGCCTTTTACGTTGCCGTAGATTCTCATAGTGTCGGCTGCTGCTGTATAGGAGCTATAACTACTCCATTTGGTGCCGACGGTGATATTTGTCGTATTGTCTCCGCTTACTATCCGTACGGGTGTGTTGGCGAAGTCAGCTTTGAGAGAGAGACTTATCTTCTTGCCGTTCTTGACGGTAAGGGAAATATAGCGTTCCATGTTTACTGTTTGTGCCTGAGCTGCGGTACTGAGCAGAAGCCCCGTGAGGGCTACAAAAAATACTTTTTTCATAAATATAATTAATTGTTGATATATATACTGAGTGCAAAGGTAATATGTTTTTTTTGCATTTAGCCAAAAAAAACATATAATTACGAGGGAGAAATTACTATTGGCAGTACTAATAAGGTTTTTGGGAAGTTGGATTTTAGGTTTTGGATGCGTTGTTTAGGGCTATTGGGTTTTACAAAAAAAAGTCAGCCCTGATTTTTATCGAATAGCAATAGATACTGATGCCTTAATAACCAATCATATAGCACGACACATCGTTTTCGACAATTAAACGCTTAAACATGACACCTAAAACTTACCTTCTTTGTTTGCCTCGTCGATGCTCTGGTAGAGAGCCGTGGGGTAATTGCCGCTGAAGCAGGCAAGGCAAAGCTCCTTTCGGCAGCCCGACTTGTAGAGAGCCTCCTGCGATAAGAACGCCAGCGTATCGGCACCGATAGCCTGACGCACCTGCTCCACACTCTTGCGAGCCGACATCAGTTCGTCGAATGTGCTCGTGTCTACGCCGTAGAAACAGGGGTGTGTTATCGGGGGCGACGCAATGCGGACGTGTATCTCTTTGGCGCCTGTCTCGCGTAGCATAGCCACTATACGTCGCGATGTGGTGCCGCGTACCAACGAGTCGTCTATGAGCACCACGCGTTTGTCTTTCACTATCGAACGCACGGCAGAGAGCTTCATCTTCACGCCCTTCTCACGCATATCCTGCGACGGCTGAATAAACGTCCTACCCACGTATTTATTCTTTACCAACCCTTGTTCGTATGGTATCCCGCTTGCTTCGGCATATCCTATCGCCGCACTCAGCGATGAGTCGGGCACGCCGATTACTATATCGGCGTCGGCGGGAGCCTCTTCAAACAACAGTTTGCCGCTCTCTTTACGGAACGAGTGTACGTTGCAACGCTCCAAATCGCTGTCGGGACGTGAGAAGTAGACAAACTCCATCGCACACAGGTAATGATGTTTGAATTTCGAATAATCTGTCGATGTCATACCGTTTCGGTCGAAGACGACTACCTCACCCGGCTCGACGTCTCTTACGAACTCTGCACCGACAATGTCGAGGGCACAGGTCTCCGAACTGACGACATATCCGCCGTTGAGCCGTCCTATCGAGAGCGGACGCAGCCCATATTTGTCGCGGGCGGCATAGAGTTTGTTTTCTGTAAGGATAAGGAAAGCGAAAGCTCCCTCTATCATATTCAACGCTTCGATGATGTTGTAGAGTTTGGCTGCCTCGTCTTTCTCTTTTTTTATAAGATGTGCCAGTATCTCCGAGTCGGAGGTCGATTGGAAGATACTTCCCCTGTCTTCGAGGTAGTTCGACAGTTCCCTCGAATTGACGAGGTTGCCGTTGTGTGCCAAGGCAAAGTTGCCCGTATGGTGGCGGAATACGAACGGTTGCACGTTCTTGATACCTCCGCCGCCGGCAGTGGAGTAGCGTACGTGCCCGATAGATGCACTGCCTTCGAGCGACGACAGATTTTTCTCGTTGAATATCTCCGTTACCAACCCTTCGCCTTTGACATTGGAGAATACGCCGTCGTTACACGCTACTATGCCACACCCCTCCTGTCCGCGATGTTGCAGCGAGTGCAAGCCGTAGTATGTGAGGTTGGCAGCATTCTGCACGCCAAATACACCAAATACACCGCACTCCTCGTGTAACTCTCTGTCGTGGATTTGTGCAAGTGTGCTAAATGTAGAATCTTGTTCGTATTCGAGCATTTATCGATAAAAAATGATGTTAGATATAAAATTTATTGAGGATATTTATCTGCCTTCAATTTTACGGCACAAAGGTATAAATTATTTTCCTTATTTATCGTATCCCTTTATAATGAGAAAACAGAATAATAGTAAGTCTATTCTTTTATGCGAATTATAATTTGCAACCGCTTACAGAGTCTCCGTGTTTGTACGTGATAGTCCTTACTTTAGGATTTGGTCTGGGATTGACCTCATATTTTATAATCGAAGTCCAGTATCTGTCAAGATTTTTCCAAATTTTTGAGAACAAATTTCCAACAATATCAATAGTAGAATGAGTTTGATTGTCGGGGAAGACATAATTTCGAGAATAGAAAGTAATATGATTGGATGTAATCCAAGGGACTCTTACCCTGACATTTTCTTCTTCGTAAAAATTATTATTGCTGTCTCGCAGGTACAGATGATGCATGATTCTATTCCCCTTTACCGTATATACGGTGATTCCTTTTATTTGGTCGTCATTTACAGTACTTTCGCTGGCAATAGAATTGGTATATATTACAAACGCCATTATATGGTCTTTGAATGCTATGTTTTTATCGGCACAATATTTCATAAAAAACTGCAACATATTTTCGTCTATATCTGAGGGTGTAACGCTCTCTTTTTTTGTCCCATCGTCCTCATTCCTTACATATATATTGAAAGTAGAGGTCATAGATTTATTCATCAGGTTGAACCGAAGGGTTTGTCCTATCAAGTCGGGATCTCTGCCACAGGTCTCATCTATCTTTATAGTGTTGCGATTACACGATACGAGTAAACATAACACTATGGCTAATATACTTGCGTGTTTCATAATAATATAAATTATAAGTTTTTGATTAATAGATTGTTTTTGCTCTTTTGTGTGGAGAGCTCAGTGTAACCGCGACCAAACGATATGATATGTTCGTTTTTTTAAGTGAATACATAACTTTGTATTCATTTGGGATCCGGCTTGGGATTGACCTCATATTTCATCGAAGTCCAATATAGATCAAGATTTTTCCAAATTTTAGAGCCTAAATCTCCAACAATAAGAATATTGGAATTACTTTGGTTGTCGGGGAAGACATAATTTTTCTTATAGAAACTAATATGATTGGCTGTAATCCAAGGGACTCTTACCCTGACATTTTCTTCTTCGTAAAAATTATTATTGCTGTCTCGCAGGTACAGATGATGCATGATTCTATTCCCCTTTACCGTATATACGGTGATTCCTTTTATTTGGTCGTCATTTACAGTACTTTCGCTGGCAATAGAATTGGTATATATTACAAACGCCATTATATGGTCTTTGAATGCTATGTTTTTATCGGCACAATATTTCATAAAAAACTGCAACATATTTTCGTCTATATCTGAGGGTGTAACGCTCTCTTTTTTTGTCCCATCGTCCTCATTCCTTACATATATATTGAAAGTAGAGGTCATAGATTTATTCATCAGGTTGAACCGAAGGGTTTGTCCTATCAAGTCGGGATCTCTGCCACAGGTCTCATCTATCTTTATAGTGTTGCGATTACACGATACGAGTAAACATAACACTATGGCTAATATACTTGTGTGTTTCATAATAATGTAAAATATAAGTTTTTAATTAATAGATTGTTTTTGCTCTTTTGGTAAAGGGGGAGAGCTAAAAACCCCTCTTTGTGTATGGCTATATGTGAGGAGTGCTTCCATTAGCTTTGAGCATTGCCTGCCATACACGTTATCAAAAGAGTGATAGAGGCATACCTCCGAGCTCTCTATACGGCTATCGCTGCCATATAGAGCGGAAGCACAAGACAATGCCGAAGCGGGGAAGGTATTTGATGAATTTTATAAAATAGTCCGTTGAGTCTTTTAATGAAAACCCAACATAGCAGTAGCGTATCTTTTGTATTAAGGTATGGTTTTGTGCTCTTATGTGGGTGAGATAGACTATTTCACGAAATACATAAATTATTATATGCCAAACAATACCCCACCACCTATGAGTAAAACAAGCGGAGTGCTCTAAGTTGTATAGTCTATTGGCATTCATAGCGATATATTATTGCTAATAAAACTACGTGGCAAAATTAAATAAAGTTTTTTATATTTCCAAATATAATTTTATGGATAATTTAATACGCAAGGTTATACCCAACAAAAAAAACGACCATACCAAACGATACGGTCGTCTTTTTTTAGCGATATTTTATTGTCGCTGTTTTATTTGCTGAGATAATTCAAGACGTTTTTCTCGATACGTTGTTCGATATCTTCGTTGTCCGATACTGTGAATTTCTCTCCTGTAATCTGTTCGTACAGCTCTCTGTAACGCTCCGATATGCCACGAACTACCTCATCGGTCATTTCGGGTATCTTCTGTCCCTCTTTGCCTTGGAAGCCGTTGTCCATAAGCCATTGTCTGACAAACTCTTTCGAGAGCTGCCGCTGCGGCTTGCCCGCTTCGAAAAACTCGCGATAGGTGTTTTTGTAGAAGTAACGCGACGAATCGGGCGTATGTACCTCATCCATAAGATATATCGTACCGTCGGCAGTACCAAACTCATATTTGGTATCCACAAGTATCAGCCCGCGTCGGTCGGCTATCTGCGTGCCGCGTTCGAAAAGAGCCAGAGCATAACGCTCCACAACGGCGTAGTCTTCGGCACTTACAAGGCCTTGGGCTATTATCTCCTCTTTCGAGATATTTTCGTCGTGCCGTCCGAGCTCCGCCTTGGTCGTGGGGGTAACTATCGGTGTGGGGAACTTCTCGTTTTCACGCATACCGTCGGGTATCGGGACTCCCGAGATAGTCTTAGCACCGGCTTTGTAGTCTCTCCACGCACTGCCGCACAGATACCCGCGTACTATCATCTCTATGGGGAACCCTTTGCACATTATGCCGCAGGTAACCATCGGGTCGGGTGTAGCACACTTCCAGTTGGGGCAGATGTCTTTGGTCTCGTCCAAGAACTTGGCTGCTATTTGGTTCAATATCTGCCCTTTGAAAGGTATTCCGCGAGGCATCACCACGTCGAAAGCCGAAATCCTATCGGTAGTAATCATCACCAACTCTTTGCCGCCGATGGTATAGACATCGCGCACTTTGCCGTTGTACACGGCAGTCTGGTTGGGGAAACGATACGAAGTTTTTATCAATGCGTTCATTTTGTCTACGAAATCGATAATCACTGTTTTTTAGCCGTAATAGCCTGATTGGCTGTAATAGCCGTCATATAGTAAATATCGTCTACCGAACATCCGCGAGACAGGTCGTTGATGGGAGCAGCCATACCTTGCAGTACCGGACCTACCGATACGGCACCGCCGAGTCTTTCGACCATTTTGTAGGCTATATTGCCTATTTCCAAAGCGGGGAATACCAATACGTTGGCTTCGCCTGCCACGGGGCTGCCCGGTGCTTTGAACTTACCTACCGAAGGTACGAGTGCGGCGTCTGCCTGCAACTCACCGTCTATTTTGAGTTCGGGTGCCATCTGTTGAGCCATTCCCGTAGCCTCTACCACTCTGTCTACAAATTCGTGCTGTGCCGAGCCTTTGGTAGAGAAGCTGAGCATAGCCACTTTCGGTTCGATACCTATCATATTTTTCATTGTCCTGCCTGTGCAGACAGCTATCTGAGCAAGCTCCTGAGCCGTCGGGTTGGGCATTACCGCTACGTCTGCCACGAGTAAGAAACCGTCTTCGCCGTATGCTTTCTCTTTGCAGAACATCAGCATAGCTCCCGATATTACGCTTATGCCGGGTTGTGTCTTTACTATCTGCAGAGCGGGACGAAGTACATTGCCCGTAGTATTGCGTGCTCCTGCGAGTTCGCCGTCGGCATCGCCCGATTTTATCATAAGGCAGCCGAAATATAGCGGGTCTTTTACGAGCTCTACGGCTTGTTCGCGTGTGAGACCTTTGTTTTTCCTCAGTTCGAAGAGTAGGTCGGTGTATCTCTCCGCATCCGCGCTCTTCTGCGGGTCGATGATAGTTGCCCGTTCGATGTTCTTCAACCCGTTTTCTTTTGCCAGAGCGAGTATCTTGTCGCTCTGTCCGAGCAGGATTATTTTGGCAATGCCATCGCCAATGATCCTGTCGGCTGCTTTCAGTGTGCGGGGCTCGTCGCCCTCAGGCAAAACGATTCGTTGCGGATTCGACTTTGCCGTCTCGATAAATCTTTTTAGTATTTCCATATCTTATCTGTGTTTTTTATCCAAAATTACGAAGCACAAAGGTACAAAAAAAATCACTTCCAGTGCATACTTTCTATAAGTCGTTCTATATCTTCTTGTACATAATCTGCTACGGGCATTATAGAGTCGTAGTTGGGTATGTTGTTGAAATAGAGTGCTCCCCGCAAGAAATTCTTGACGCTGTCTGTGATGAAAAACTGTACGGGCGAAGCCGCATTGCCCGATATTTTGAATAGCACGCCGTATACCTTCGTCGTATCGTTTTCGTAGTAGTTTTCGATGATGGAATTAGCCTTTATCGTGTGTTTGTATGCAAGGCGGCGGCTGTCTTCGGTAACCACTATGAACGAGTCGAGGTCGAGTGGCATATATGTCAGGTGTATCCTGCCGTTAAGAGCGGGGTAGTCGATATTGTACCCCTTTACGTCGCCGCCCGTATAATCGCTTATTTTGCTGTACTTAGATATCCGAAAGGCTATGTCGGGCAGACTGTCGACCATACGATATTCGTGTGTTGGCAGGTCGATACGGAAGTATTCATAGGGCTTTGGAGTGGGCTTTTTGCCGCAGGCAACCACCAAGAGACATAGTATAAACAGACTGAAAATCTTTGTCATTGTTTTTGTGTTAATATATTGATTAATATTTTGTTAAAGTTATTTGTAAAAAACATACATCTCTCTTCGAACAAAAGAGCGAGACTACCCTTTTCGTAGAATAGCCTCGCTTTGTGTGCGGCTGAAGGGACTCGAACCCCCACGCCTCTCAGCACCAGATCCTAAGTCTGGCGTGGCTACCAATTACACCACAGCCGCAGAAAAACAGACTGCAAAGGTAATAATTTATTTTTTATAAGCAAGCCGTATCTCATTACAAAAAGTTATTTGTCTTGATTATCAATGTAATTATGTAACGTGTCGGCGTTTATCTTTGCCAAATCGGCTTCTTGTACTATGACCAAATTGAAGTTTTTGAGATTGTTTTTACCCGCAAATCGCTTGTCTGTCAGAATTATATTCTTATACCATTTAGCCTCTTCGAGACTCTCCATACCGGACACTATTATTAACTCTTTATTGCCCACCTTGCGTATGTCGAAGTCGAAGTCCTTGACCATAAACTTGTTGAAGTTGTACACGGCGATGTCGTACAGCATTGTGTTCAATATTTTTTTGTCGTTTGTCTTCGGTACGAATATTATATCGTGCCTTTCGCCCGTGCTTATGCTAAGACTGTCGCTCTGTCCTTGGATTGCGGCTAATTCTGTCTGAGCCTCTTGTCGACGGCGACCGTTGATGTCGTCGGTGCCTGTTTGTGCCACTTGTTTGCGTCCTTGTTTGATAAGTGCAAGTATATCTTTGCTTATCGGGGTTATGTCCGATTCAGGGTATTTGGCTACGATAGAGTCGAGTTCTGCCTCCGAGGCGGCATACTGACCGAGTTTTGCAGACGATAATGCACTGAGGAGAGCGAACCTCGGCAGATGTTCCGACAGGGGATAATCTTTGAGCATCTTGTCGTAGTTTTGTTTTACCCCATTGTAATTGCCGTCTATGTACATATCGTATGTCTCTCTGTACATATCGTTCTGTACCTGCTGCATCTTTTGCAGATTGGCGGCGTAGTTGGGGTTTGCCAACATCATAGCATATCTGCTTGTCGGGTATTCTCTTATCAGTCGGTCTCTGAATGCTGCCTGCTCATCGGGTTTGTTCAGAGTACCGTTTATTCGGTATTCGATATAGTATGTCTCTGCCTTGCGTTCGTCTTTTGGGAAACGACTCTGGAACTCTCTGTACGTCTTGTCCGCACTGGATATATCCATTATTTTCGTGTAAAAAATATCTCCCATATCGTACATAGCGTCGGCTATCTGTTGGTTTGCCTGTTGTTTGTCTTTGTCGGTCTTGGGTATCTGCCACAGATAATATTCGGGACGGTGTGGGTCGTTCCGAGGGTTTTTAGCCGCTGCCGAGTCGGTTGTTTCGGTGCTTTGTTGTTGATTGCCTTCTGCACCGATGTAGGACATCATAGACTTCACTTCACGGTTCCAGTTGTCTTCGAGCGGACGATTGCCCCATTTGCGTTTGAATTGGTTTTTACCTTGGTTGACTGCCGCCACGTTGTAGAAATACCATTCGTCGCCTCTAATCTGTTGGTTCATAGTTGGGTCGAAGGTGTCGTTCACACGCGACGATGCTACGGCTACCGCTGCTTTGTCGGCGGAGTCTTTGGCTGCCTCTTTTTCGGCTTTGAGCAACTTCTCTATTATCTTGTCCACTATTTTTCGTTGTTCTGCCTCAGACATTGCCGATAGCCGCAGCAGGCTGTCTTGCAGTTGTATGGTGGCGTAGTTGCGAGCCAAACCGCCGAGTATTTCGGCTCGCTGCTCGGCTTTTTTGTATTGGCTGTGTGTGTTTGGCATAGCTACCAATACCGAGTCGTAGTATTGTGCCGACGGGATATAATCTTTCTTATCGTAATATATATCGGCTAATCTGAGTGCTACAAGCGACTTCTCGATGCCGTTGCGGAGGCTTTTGGTCATAGCGAGCTTGTAGTTCTGTATGGCACGGTCTGTGTCGTTGCTTGCCAGATATCGCTCGCCTACGGCAAAATATACCTGGTCGAGATATTTCTTGTTGTTCGCCGAACGCGCCATTGCCTGCAAACCCTTGATAGCCTTCTTGTTATTGCTTTCGAGTTGCATCGCTTTGAGGTTGGCGTTGAAAATCATTTCGTAGTTTGTAGCGTTGTGTTGTGCCGCACGGTAGTGTTGTATGGCGAGGTTTTTTTTACCCATAAGTTCGTATAGCTGAGCCAATACGAAGTTGAAGCGCGACTTCTCGTAGCGGCTCTTAGGTCGGCTGTCGATAGCGAGTTTTAGATGCGGTATAGCCTCTTCGTACCGTTTCTGAGCCAATAGCAGATTTGCCGTCAAAGCCGAGTATGTGCCTTTTAGACGGGGCGGGACACTCGAGGCTTTTATCTGCGACAGATGGCTCTCGGCTTCGTGTAGCCAACCCATCTCGGTGTAAGCACGCAGCTTCCACAGTTTCGCCTCGTACACCAAATCTTCTTTCTCGGGGTAATGGTTGATGACGTAGTTGAAAGCCGACACTGCTTCTATAAACTCTGCCTTGTAGAATTCAGCCTTGCCCAGCAGTAACCACGCCTTGGGTATCTGTGGGTTGAATTCCTCTTGGTTTTTAAACTTACGGTAGTTTGCTGAGCTCATTCCCAATGGTTTATGCTTCGGCTTGGAACGTATCGAGTGCAGCTTTATTGCTTTGCGACATTTCTCTATTGTGGTATTCATCTGCGATGCAACCATATTACCCGTAGATTGGTTTACGGGCGGATACAGCGTTATCACCTCCGAATAGTTGTCTTGGGTGGCTACTATAAGCATTGCCTGCCCTTCGTCGAACGCTCCGACGGCATTGTGCCGTATATTGTACTTCGTGGCAAAGCTTTGATATCCACGCGATAGCCAAGTGTTGTTTTTGGTAGAGCACGAGGCAACAAAAAACACGATAAACAAAGGCAAATACAGTATCTTACGGTTATTCTTCATCTCTTTTTGTGTGTCGAAGTTATTCCATTAACATTCTACGTTAAACGTATGTGTCTATATATTTATTGTTTTCTATTCGTCCGTAGGCAGTATATCGTTTATGTCTTTCTCTATTTCGGCTATCTTTGCTTTGCACCGGCTTACGAGCGAGGCAGCCTCTTTTATCCGTTCTGCAATCAGGTCTATGTCGGATATGTTTTCTATCTCTTCGGCAAAGGACTCCAACTTTTTTATAGCCTCGTCGTAGTTAAATTTATCGGATTGTGCCATTTTTGTGTGGATATAATATTAAATTAACTAATATGCTGTCCAACCCTGTCGAAGTCGGAGCAAAACCTTTGCAAAATTATCTTATTTTTTGAAATATCGCGAAAAAAAATGCACAAAAAAATATATTTTTAGTTAACGCCAATTATTAGAGTGTTGATAATTAATGGTTATCGGTGTGGTAAAAAATTTTTTTCATATTGAAAATAAATTGTAATTTTGCAGGCGTAATCAACTAAGATATACTATTAACATTATAAATAAAAGTTTTTAAATGCAATTGAAAGGTATGAAAAAATTAGGATTAATCGTATTGACGGCAGCCGTTATGGTTGCTTGCGGAAACAAAGCCAAAGATGCCGAACAGGCTCGTTTGGATTCTATTGCCAGAGCTGACTCTATCGCCAAGGTAGAGGCTATGAGAACGGACTCGATCGAAAAAGCTGCCGAAGCTCAGGCTATGGTAGACTCTATGGCTAAGGCTCAGGCTACGGCTGACTCTATCGCTGCTGCAAAGGCTCAGAAAGCAGGCAAACCGATGCCAAAAACTACTAAGCCCGCTACTAAACCTGTAGCTACTACTACAGCTACTTCTGAGAAACCTGCGACAGTAAAAACAGAACCCGTAGAAAGTAAGCCTAAAGCAGAAGAACAGCCCAAGACTATTGAACAGCTTAAGCAAGAAGCTTTGGAAAAAAAGCGTCAAGAAAAACTTAAAGCTATGGGACACGAAGATTAAATAAAAACACTTATTAAATAAATTATAAACTAAAAAATTAAATTAAAAAAGTATGAAAAAGATAGCGTTTTCGTTGGTATTAGTATTGGCTACTGCAATGGTTTTTACCTCTTGTAATAATAAAGACAATACCTTGAGAGATAATATCGTAAAAAATCTAACTTATTCAGGTACAGATAATGACAAAAGTAACTGGGTAGCTCAGTTTACTGCTACTACATTCACTGCTACTTGCGATGAATTAAAAATTACAATGGTATCAGATAATTGGAGCGTTACAGAAAATACAGACGGTAAGACAGGTAGTATTAGAATAACAGGTGTAAAATATAAGGACGGTACAGCTCTTGCTGATATTTCCGGTACTATTGCAAAGAATGGAGATGAAATCGTATTGAATCAGAATAAACTTACTATTACTCTTAAGAAAGGTAATAAGAGCAAGAAGTAATCTCAGTTTCTAACAATAAAAAAGAGGTGTCTCGTATTTTGAAGCACCTCTTTTTTGTTTGTGTGTAGCGGGCGGGGATCATTCTTTGAGCGAGTTCCAGCCCTGAGCTTTGAAAGCTATCCGCTGTCCGTCGCGTGTTACGAGGTTCATACCGTCGTCTTGCTTTGTGATGTGTCCTATTATGTGCACGTCTTCTATCTCTTTGAGTTTGTCGTAGTCTTTTAGCGGTGCGGTGAAGAGCAGCTCGTAGTCTTCGCCACCGTTTAGAGCTACGGTCGTGAGGTTCATATTGAACTCTTCGGCAGCCACAGCTGTCTGGTAGTCTATCGGTATTTTATCTTCGTATATCTCGCAGCCGCAGTTGCTCTGCGTACAGATATGCATTATGTCCGACGAAAGCCCGTCGGATACGTCTATCATAGCAGTGGGCAATATATTATGCTTTGCCAGCTCGTCGATAATATCGCGTCGTGCTTCGGGTTTCAGCTGGCGTTCGAGTAGATACTCTTTGGTGGCAAAGTCGGGTTGGAAGTCGGGGTCTTTTACCTGACAGAACACCCGTTTTTCTCGCTCCAATAGCTGCAACCCCATATACGAGGCTCCCAGATTGCCCGACACACATATAAGGTCGGTCTGTCGGGCTCCGTTGCGGTATACGGTCTTGCCGTTTTCGCCTTCGCCCAAGCAGGTGATGCTTATTGTCAACCCTGTCAGCGACGCCGAGGTATCGCCTCCTACCAGGTCTACCTTATATTTGCTGCACGCAAGCAGAAGACCGCTGTACAGTTCTTCTATCTGTTCTACCTCGAAACGCTTCGAAATGCCGATGGTTACGAGTAACTGCTTGGGTTGTCCGTTCATTGCATAGATGTCGGAGAAGTTTACCACTGCCGACTTGTAACCCAGATGTTTGAGCGGTGTATAAGTGAGGTCGAAGTGTATACCTTCCAGTAGAATGTCGGTGGTTGCCAAAACCTGCTTTTCGCCGTAGTTCATTACGGCACAGTCGTCGCCTATTCCTTTTGCCGATGAGGCATTGTGTAGCTTTACACTTTCGGTCAGGCGTTTTATGAGGTTAAATTCGCCAAGTTCGGATATTTGCATCTTATATCTTGTCCTTTTTATTTTTTGTTTTTGATATTGCTGTTTGCTCTTTTATCGATGAATTTCACCGGTTTACGAGTGATGTCGGGTAATATTATTTTTCGTAGAACGCCCGTATCGCATATCTCTATGGCGGGGGCTACGCGTATTTTTGCCCTGAAGCTGTCTTTGAGTTCCTTTATTATCGGAGAATAGTCTGTATGAGTGGACGTAGTGTTACCGTTGAGTCCTATCTTTATTTTTATGTCGTCGTTGCCTATCTCGTTGGTAGATACTTCTATAAGGTAGTTTTCGACGTATGGCGAATTGTCGAGGACATCGTATATTGCAGGCGGATATAGTGTTGTGCCCTTGTATTTGAGGAGATGATTGGCTCTGCCCACCACGGGCGATACCCGCATCGAGTTTCTGCCACAGCGACAGCCTTCGGTGTGGAAACATACCAAATCGCCTGTTTTGAACCGCAGTAGCGGCATTCCCTCCACGCCGAGCGTGGTAACGACGAGTTCGCCTACTTGACCATCATCTACCACGTTGCCCTCATCGTCGACTACCTCACATATAATCAGTTCGGGGTGATGATGTCCGCCGCAGCCGTATTGACACTCGGCAAAGGTAGTAGCCATCTCGGTCGAGGCGTATGTGGAGTAAAGCTCTATATCCCATTTCTCTTTTATCCTGTGTCCCAGTAGGTTGAGCGAGAAGTCCTGTTCGCGAAGATTTTCACCGATACAGACTACTTTTTTTATACTCGAATTGCGGTAGTCGATGCCGTGTTCTTCGGCATAGTCGATTATTTTGAGTATAAACGACGGCACGCACATAATGGTATTGGGGCGTACGCGGTTGATGGTGTCCCATTGTAGTTCGGGTATACCGTTGCCGACACGTACTATACCTGCCCCCAACTCCCTGAGACCCAAGAAATAGGCCAACCCCGCCATAAAACGTTTGTCGAGAGTGGTCATAATCTGCACAATATCATCGGGTTGTACGCCGGCACAGGCAAACGAAATCTTTTCGTTGTATGCCAGACGGTCTAAGTCGCGGTCGGTCATAGCGAACGTAACGGGGTCGCCAAGTGTACCCGAAGTGGTGATGTAGTCGATTATCTGCGACTTGGGTACACACATAAACTGTTCGTTGTATTGCTGTAAATCCACTTTCGTAGTGAAAGGGATTTGTCGGAGATCTTCCAGTGTATTTATGCGGTGAATATCAATGCTGTGCGAGTCGAACATACGGCGATAGAAGGGCGACTTTCGGCTGAGGTAATCGAGAGCCTCTTTCAATTTTGTTTCCTGTAAAAGTTTTATCTCCCTTTGCGATTGATACTCTATGTTTTGAGACATTTTTTTGAAGTAAAAAAACGATAATTATGTTCTTCTCTGTTTAAAATAAAAAAAGGGCAAGCTTACTACATCGCACCGCTACAACCTTCTACCCTTGCTGCGGTCAAACCCTGGGGGATTCAAAGGGAGCTGGTCGTATAGGACTTACCCGAGTGCAAAAGTAATACTTTTTTTCGAAATACAAAAGACAAATCTTAGCGAGCAGGTTGTCTGCCGATACCGACCGAAAGCGTATATCGCTGTTTTATAGAGCAATAATTGAATTGGAGGAGTGTCTGCGTTAGGCTTTTATTTGATTACAAACTCTACCCGTCGATTTTTTTCTCTGCCCTCTTCGGTATTGTTGGAGGCAATGGGTTGCGATAGCCCCATTCCTCTGTAATAGAGCCTGCCTGCGTCGATACCTTTTTCTATGAGAGCCATCATAACAGCCAAGGCACGATTTTCGCTAAGTATCTGGTTGAAATTTTCGCCGCCTATGTTGTCGGTATGTCCTACTATTTCGATACTCACGTCCGGATTTTTGCGTAGGAAAGAGTAGAGTTGCATTATTTCCCGCTCCGACTTAGGCTCCAATTCGTATGAATTGAAGGCAAAGAATATGTTGTTCAGAGTAATCTTATTACCGGATTTTATCGGTTGCAGATAGACGTTGAGAGTGTTTTTCGATGTTATTATTTTTGCGGAATAAAAGATATATCCCGATTTTCGGACGTTGAGTCCGTATTGTCCCGTATCGGGCAGAAATGTCGTAAATTCGCCCGACCGACGGTCAGACAGAGTAGTGGAGATGGTGTTGCGGGCATTGTTGTAGTCGAATGTTTCCACTATTGCATTTAGCGGTTTTTTGCTTTCGGCATCGTAGACAAACCCCTTGACATAGCTCATCACCTGCGGGCGAATCTCTTTGTACAGCCCAAACTCGTATATATCCAAGCCTTGCGAGGCATCTTCTTTGTTGCGTATGGATATATAACCTTTGTCGCCCTTGCCCGTGAGGGTGAAGCCGTAGCAGTTGTCTTCGTTGTTGATGGGATAGCCTATGTTTTGCGGTTTGCCCCATTGGTTGTTCTCTTTGCGAGCCACGAATATGTCAGACCCGCCGAAGCCGTTGTGTCCGTTCGACAGGAAATAGAGTGTCTGGTTGTCTAAGTGAATGTACGGAGCATAGTCGTCTCGCGGCGAATTGATGGTTCGTCCCATATTTTCGGGTTCGCTGAATCGTAACTGTCCGTTTTCGAGTATTTCTACCTTACAGTGCCACAAGTCGCGTCCTCCGAACGAGGGTTGGCGGTTCGAGGTGAAAAATATCTCGTCGCCGGCGGGCGAAAATGCGGGATTACTCTCCCAATAGGCACTGTTGAGCGGAGCACCCGCATTGATTGGTTTGCTCCACCTGCCATTGGTATTGATGGTGTAATATATATCGCAACTGCCAAGCCCATCAGGACGATTGCAGGCTACGAAAAACATATATCTGCCGTCTGCCGAGATGGTCTGTGAGCCTTCGTTGTACGACGGATTGTTTAGTTCGGCAATAGGTGTGAACGCTCCCCATTGATTACCTGTTTTTCGACTCACGTACAGGTCTTCGTTCGACGAGAAATCACCGAATTCGGAGCGTGTTACCGACAGTATTTCGTCGTCTGCTGTTACCGACGGGAAGTATTCGTCCTGTTTGCTGTTTGCATACGACAGGTTGCGCAACTCGAACGGTACGGGCGACTGTATCATACGTATCAAATCGGCATAAGCCTCCTCTTGCTGTTGTTTGTAGGGGTTTTTGTCTGATATTTTGGCTAATGTAGCCTGTGCCGTGGTATAATCGCCTATCGACTTGTATGTTTCGGCAAGCCGAAATAGAGTTTCGTCCATCTTTTCGGCTCCGTTCTTTACGGCAAGGCTGAGTATCTCTATTACTTCTTTGGGGTGTTCGCGTTGCTGCTTGGCAATGGCAATATATGGGTCTATGAAGTGTTTGTCGGTCTTTATTATTTTGTGCATCTCTCTGATAAAATCCTCAGACGACATCTCGGAACTCTTTTTGACAGCAGTGCGATACATCTGTCTTGCTCTCTTGCTATTCGACGGAGCAGCGTGTTGCTTAGGCTTTTTCTGCCAGTAGATATTGGCAATCCCACAGGATATTATAAATAGGAATACAATGGATTTTAATAACTTGTTTGTCATAATATTGTTATTTTTTTACAAAGGTATAAAAAAATGTCATATTCACTGTTATTTAATTATCAAAATCTTACCTATGGGCAGAAATTATGACGAAATTGTTGATGTATGATAAAGATTTTTGCTCGACGGTTGGTTTTTGAGCAATGCAGTATTGCACATAGCTTTACTTTGTCGGTTATGCTCCGGCAATATTGTAGAGACAAGGCTAAGTTAATGAGCTATTTTGCCTTTTGCTTTGTCTATCAGTCGATTGTCGGTGCCAAGCAGTTCGGCTATCCGAATAGCCTCGTTGGGAGTGTTCCCGGAGGTGTCGTTGATTAATTGATAATCAATGTTTTTTAGAAGATTTCGGATATAGTCGGTCGATTTATAGTTGTTTGCGGTTTCGGATACGTTTTCTTTCAATCCCCTTACCCTGAGACGCCTACACGATGTTGTGATGTCGTAGTGTGTTGTTATAAAGGCACATACGCTGTTTTCCTGCAATATTTCAAGTGTTGCGGATACTATTGCCGCCCCCTCCTGCGGATTTGTGGTACGAGCCAGCTCGTCGATGAGTATCAGCAAGCTGTGGTCTACGGATATTTGCTTTATTATTTCGTCTATTTTTTTCATTTCGGCGGCAAACGACGAAAGACCTTGCAGTTGATTCTGTTCGTCGGTGAAGCTAAACAGAATACCGCTCATTATCATTATTTTGGCTCTGCCGGCAGGTACGAAAAACCCATACTGAAAAAGCATTTGGCATAGGTATAATGTTTTTAACATCAGTGTCTTGCCTCCCATATTGATACCCGTTATCAGTGTGGGGAATCTGCCGAAATCTATATCGGTCTCTTGGTATTTGCTACCTCGCTCTTGTAGCTTGGCTTTTACCTCAGGATTGAATATACCGATATATTCCGTCTTGTTCTCGGACACCTCCGGACGACACAGTCCGAAACTATTAGCCATTGCTGCTTTTGCTATCAGCAAATCTATGTAGGCTATGTTGTTGAGTGCCGTCAGTAAATCGTTCGAGTGCGGTTTTAGTTGTTGGCTAAGCGAGGAACGTATTTCTTGCTCTATATCCAATATTTGTGCCTGTATTTCAGCTAATTGTTCCGAGTCTGTCTCGTTCTGCTCTCTATGGCGTAGAGCTGCCAAATCTTCGCTGTACGCATCGTATATGTAGAATGTCGGTATTCCCGAGTTTTCGGGGTCGAGTATTCTTATTGTCTCATCGAAAGTAACAAAATCCACCTCTTTTTGTCCTTCGATATATAGCTCATTATTAGAGGTATATCGATAGACTATTTCCAAAAGTTTTTTTGCGGTGAACGAGAAATTTTTAATCTCGAATAATTCTATATCGTTGAGAATCTTGTTGCTGTCGAGATTGGTGAGAGTTTTTTCTATATCCTTGACCTCAGACAGAAGCAATAGTATGGAGGCAACATCTTTTTTGTGATGCTCTTTGTCGATAAAAGCCAACATCGAGTCTGTATTGCTCAACTCTCTGATTATACTCGGTCTGTCTGTCAGAAAATCTGAGTTCAGAAACAATCGCCTACCTACGGTAGATTGTATGTTAAGTTCCTGTGTAAACGATACAAAACCACAGGGATCGGGTAGACGTTTGAGTTCTGCTATTTTCATTGTCGGTTGATTTTTAATACATTATACTGACCTTCTCGGCAAATTTTATCTGCTCTGCTATCATATTGTTTTCGAGCTGCGACGCTTTGGTGTCGAGAGCATATTCTATCTTTCCCCAAGCCTCGTACCACTGTTTGCTCTCCGGCTGATATTTAGGTATATCGGCATAGAGGTTTAATATGCTGTCTTTTATATATTTATAGAAAACAATCGTAACCTGATGAAATTCCGTCGCCTCGCGCGGATAACGCACGCTATCCAATACGTTTATGATAGAATCGTATTTTTGGTAGAGGCTGTTTATGATAGATGTTGCATTTTGATGTGTAGAGTCTCTGTCGGCATACAGTTCTTCTTGCTTATATTCGAGAAATTGCCACGCATTTTCGTGCATTTCCACGATTTGCTCGTTGTATTCCATTGGGTTCATTCTGCTGCAGCACGATATACTACCCAACACCAACAGAGCAAACAGACTTATCTTAGTTGATATGAACATATTGGTTTATTTTTGATTATTTATTAATTGTCTCTTTTATACGTTCGAGTACTTTGGTGTCCACCGTTGCGGGATATCGCTTTTCCAAGTCGGCTATCCAGCTTTTCTCCAAATAGTCTTGATAGTCGGTTGTCACAGCTGCACGTACATCGGTGTAGACCTCAGGCATAGACTTCAGCACTTTACCTGCCACGAAGACATACGGATACTCTTTCGGCGTTTGGTAGGAAGCAGCCTTGTTGCCGAAGGCAAGATTGTCTATTACGGGGTTTTCGCCTTTTTCCCACAGTCCCGACCTGTATTCTATCACTACGCTGTCTTTGTTAAGGGAGGCTATGTGTTCTGCTATTTGGGAGGCAGTCATTTTCTTGAATTTCTTTTGGAGTGTTTTGGCTGTGGCAGGGTCTTTGCAATATATTATTTTACCTTTGTAATGAGGTGTTTGCCAAGCATATCGTTTTATATTCTGTTCGAAAAATGTTTTGAGTCCTGCCGTGTCTTTGATGGCTTTTTCCCATACCTTGTCGTTTGATATATTGAATAGCAAAATACCGTCGTGATACTCCTGTATCAGGTGTCTGAATTCGGGATATTTCTGTTCGAGCCGAGAGTCTTCGAATCTTATGATTTCGTCGTCGATAAAACTATTTATAAGTCCATGTGTCTGAGCAACGGCACTATTGTCTTTGTATTTAGACATAGAGTATACGTAGTCGACGTACTTTTGGGGTGATACGGAGAGGTCTTTTATTTTTATCAGCCAATCGTTGCTAAGACTGCCTGCTCCAATAAGATAGTTTGAGTCGGGGCGGTTGTAGCGGCGTGCATAGTCTATCAGCTCTTTGTACGCATCTTGGTTGAACTTGTAGTCGTACTCGTTTTTCAGTTTGTCTACAAAAGATTTTTTACAGGCATCGTATCTGCCGTCGAAGCCGAAGTGTGTTATGATGTCGGATTTCATCTTCTCGAAACTGTCGACGGGCTTTCTGTCGATAAGTTGTATTATGTGCCAACCGTAAGGAGTCTCTATCGGACTCGATATATCGCCTTTGTTCTTCAGACCGAATGCCGTATTCTCGAATACTTCTACCATTCGTCCCACTCCGAATTCGTTGAGAACACCACCCGAATTGGCAGACATTTCGTCGTCGGAGTTCTCCTTTGCCATCGAGGCGAAATCTGCTCCGTTTTTCAACTTGTCGTATATGGCATATATCTCGGACTTCAGTTTTGCTCTCTGCTCTTTGGTTGCATTCTCGGGAAATTGTTTCAAGATATGTGCTACCTTCACCTTGCCCACTGCTTGGCGACGATTGGTAACCTTTATTATGTGGTAGCCATAGCCGGTGCGTATCGGCGACGATATTTTTCCTATTGGCAGTGAATACAGCTCTTTCTCTACGGGATATACCATCATCTGACCTGTAATCCACCCAAGATACCCTCCATTGTCTTTGGTGCCGACATCGTCCGATTCGGCTGTGGCTACGGTGCGGAAGTTCTCTTTTTTCAATCTTTTGATGATGTTGAGTGCTTTTTGGTATACTTTGGCAGTATCTTCGGGTGTGGCATTTTGTGGTAGCAGCAGTAGTATGTGGCTTGCCTCGACGTCTTGTTGCATATTTCTGTATGCCTCCTCTATCAGTGCCTTTTCTTTGTCTTTGTCTGTCAGATAGCCTATTGCCATCTGGTTGCGGTAAGAATCCAACTCTTTGCGAAACGAACCGAGTGTGTCGTATCCGAGTGCTTCGGCGTCTATTACCTTTAATCTAAATTTTTTATATGTCTGTAAATACTCGTCTATAGTCTGCGGTTTTGTTTTTACGTTGGTTCTGTTTTTCAGGAAAAGGTATTCGAAGTCGTCTTTTGTTACTTTATTTTTACCCAACGTCATCAATATATCGCTATCTTGTGCGTTCATTACCAGAGATATGACAATGACGGTAAGAGAGAGAATGTATCTTTTCATATTTCTATTATTTTGATATTTTTTAAAACTTACAAAGATACAAAATTTCTTATTAGCAAAATGAGATAACGATTACTAAAAAAAAACAAAAGTTCCGATTTCCACAACCGGAACTTTTTCCAACAAAAAAATTACTAAAAATTAAATCTATGTGAAAGTTATAATTCTACATTTATAAGCAACAATATGACAAAATAAAGGTGTGCCGAAAAGCAAAATGTAGATGAAAAAACTATTTCATTAACTTCGGTTGCAAAATTACAACCAAAAAATCCCCCCCACAATCACTAATAATAGTGATTTTTGGGGTAAAAAATAATACGATTGAGTATTTACTTGTATTTTAGGACTGTAAAGTCCTTATTATTAAATAGTTGTGAAGCGAGAAGCTGTATGTTTTCAGGTGAAATTTGTTTTATTTGTTCAAGGGTTTTTTCTAAACTTATTGATTTGCAGAGATGTAGTGCAATCTTGGCTGCCGACAATAAATAGTTCTCTTTGTTCTGAGAATTGATTAAAATTTGCCCGTATAGTTGTTGCTTGTATCTTTCGAGTTGTTTTGTCGATATAGGTTTGTCCGTTAGAGAGTGCAACTCTTTGTTTATTAGGTTGATGCATTTTTGATAATTGTTCTCGGAGCAGCCGAAATATATACACCATACTCCGACGTCGGAATATAGATTTATCGACGAATCTATGGCATACACCCAACCGTTACGTTCTCTTACAGACAGATTTAGCTTGCTCGTAAGACCGGTACCGCCCAAGATGTTGTTGAGCAGAGTAAGGTAGGTAGTGTCTTTGTCCGATAGCGATAAGGTGAGGTTACCTATAAGGCAGTGTGTCTGAGAAGTCTTTTTATTTTTGGTAATCTCTTTTGGAGTGTATATCTGCGGTAACGAACGATGAAATTGCCTCGTGGTAGTCTCTCTTATTATATATTTTTCGATAAGGCGTACGAACTTATTCTCAGCAATATTGCCTTGCAGAAAAAAAAGCATATTATCGGTCGTATAGCAACGCTTTACGAAGTTGATACAGTCTGACTGTGTTAGTTTCGATAGCGATTTCTTAGAGCCTAATATGTTGTGTCCCAGGGCTGAGTTCTCGAACATCAAATCTTCCAACTCGTCGAATATGAGCTCCGACGGGCTGTCGTTGTACATATCTATCTCTTCGAAAATAACTTCACGCTCTTTTGCTATCTGGTTTTCGGGAAATACGGAGTCGAAGACAATATCTGAGAGCAACTCGACAGCTCGTTCGGTATAACGCTGAGGTACAAGAGCGTATATATATGTTTCTTCTTTTGTGGTATATGCATTCAGTTCTCCCCCTACGTCTTCGAGACGTTTGATAATCTGCAAGTTACTTCGTTTGTGCGTACCTCCGAAAAGCAGATGCTCTATAAGATGTGCCAATCCGTGCTCATCGGGTCTCTCATCTCTTGTTCCTGCATTGACTACGAACCCGCAACAAACTACGGGTGAGTTGTCGAATTCGTACAAAAGCTTGATGCCATTGTCGGCAGACGTTAGTTCCAATTTTGCTTTATTGGGGTCAGAGAAGTAATATTTTCCGTCTTACTCGAAATTGAACGTCAGGGTAAACAGTCGAGACGTCAGTCGGCTGATAGCATTTGTGAAACGCTTGTTGTAGTCGGAGACATAGTCTTGTCCGCGCTCGTCGAGCGGGGTGAGTATGTCTGTCAGACCGAGGGCAAACTTGATCTCGGGCGAGAAACGAAAGTATTGGAAATATATCGTACAGCCTACGCCAAAATCGAAGAAGCCGTCCATCTGTTGCAGAAGTATGGCTTTTTCGCGTTCGCGTCCGAGGTCGAAGCTAAAACCGGCTCCTGCTATAAGGTACGGACGATAGTTTTTGACGCGCACAGCACCGTATTTCAAATACAGTGGGACGGTCAGGATATTGCTTTTGACCGTTTCCACCTCGATGTCGTGGGTTACGTTATTTATATACGATATATCCCGCTGACCGAAGTGTATTGCGGGCACAAGGCGAAGTGCGAAATATTCGCTCAGACGCAAGTTGCCGATAACTCCAACCGAAAAACCGGGGGTGATGGCTTCTACGTCTGCCTTGTATATCCTGCCGTCGGAGGCAGGTATAAGTGACGGCGTGATGCCAAAATCCATTGCATTGATACCAAGAGTGAATCCAAAATGGAGTGGCTTATAATCTGCTTTGACCAAATTCTGACCTGTAAGGCTCAGTGTAGCAAACGCTAAAATAACTAAGAATATTGATTTTTTTCTCATCGCTAATTGCATTTTTTTACAATTGGCAAAGATAGTATTTTTATTTAAAATATTAAAATGCAAAAAATAATTATGTTGATTGCCCAAGTTTCTATGCTGATAAGATTTGTGAGATAAATGTAAAAAGGTAATGTAATTTTTTGTACCTTTGCGGGACAAAAAAATGTTGAAACAGTAAATAAAAATCAAAGTATAAAAAATGAAACCAACACACATTGAACACATTGGTATTGCAGTAAAAAGCCTTGACGAGACAATACCGTATTATGAAAAACTTTTGGGTCAGAAGTGCTATTCTATCGAAGAGGTAGTAGACCAGAAGGTAAAGACGGCTTTCTTCAAAGTCGGAGCTACGAAAATCGAGTTACTCGAACCCACTTCGGAAGATTCGCCAATATCCAAATTTCTCGAAAAGAACCCACACGGAGGCGTACATCACGTTGCCTTTTGCGTAGATAGTGTCCAGCAGGCTCTCGACGACGCTGCTCAGATGGGTATTCAGTTGATAGACAAGGCTCCCCGACGCGGTGCAGAAGGTTTGAATATCGGATTCCTTCACCCAAAATCTACACACGGCGTACTGACCGAGCTTTGTGAAGTACCCAAGTAAACAATGTCAATTAAATTGACGAAATAAAAAAATCGATGACTCTATGATTGATAAACAATTGGTTGTCGATTTTTTTTGTTTTTGGAGCGAATGAGCTTCAATAAACGGTGTTTATTCGCGAAAAGATAAAATTTATTGCCCAATTAGCGACTTTTTTATACTTTTGTGCAGTAGAATTATAAGTTTTTTATAGATATGATATTACCTGTATATTTATATGGCTCAGGTGTGCTCAGAGAGGTAGCAAAACCCATCACCAGGGATTACCCCAATATCCGCGAACTTATCGATAATATGTTCGAAACGATGCATAATGCCGATGGTATAGGACTAGCCGCTCCACAGATAGGACTCTCTATTCGTCTGTTTGTCATAGATATATCACCGCTCGATACGGAAAGGGATTTCCCGCAGTTGAGAGACTGTCCTAAGCAAAAAGTCTTTATAAATGCCGAGATAACAGAGCGTTACGGCGATACGGTAATATACGAAGAAGGTTGTCTGTCTATACCCAAAATTAACGAAAAAGTGCCACGCCCCGATAAAATCAAGATAAAATATCTGGACGAAACATTCCGAGAGCACGAAGACGAATTCGAAGGTTATTTTGCGAGGGTTATACAGCACGAATGTGACCACATAGACGGTAAGATGTTTGTCGACCATATATCGCCTCTGAGGAAACAGCTTATCAAATCGAAACTTGCAGATATAGTAAAACGTAAGATTACTTGTAGTTATAAGACGAAATAAGCGGGGCAAATCCAATGCCTCTCTAAAAATCGTTTTACCTACCACGTATTTCGATTTTTTTACCTGTACCGTAAGTTTTTACTTGTTGCCTGCTCGTCGACGTTCGGTTTCGTCGAGGATTATTTTTCTTATTCGCAGGTGTTTCGGCGTAACTTCGAGATACTCATCAGCTTTGATGTATTCCAACGCCTCTTCGAGCGAAAAGATTACGGGCGGTATCAGCTTTACCTTATCGTCGGAGCCCGATGCCCGCATATTGGTAAGCTTCTTCGACTTGGTAACGTTTACTATGAGGTCGCCCTCTTTGGCGTTTTCGC